>ERZ1673739.1397-NODE-1397-length-26764-cov-69.210304_pt1 | contig 26764 bp, 20 predicted proteins | sample MGYA00580210_ERZ1673739 | MGnify/ENA primary metagenome ERZ1673739 (study PRJEB41218, sample SAMN15661749) | gut metagenome | host: Homo sapiens | place: Canada: London | collected 2015-08-20/2019-03-30 | study: EMG produced TPA metagenomics assembly of...
GTAGGCAATTGGCGCATCATGCCTGATGCGACGCTTGCCGCGTCTTATCAGGCCTGCAAAATGTGCCAGAACCGCGTAGGGCGGATAAGGCGTTCACGCCGCATCCGGCAATAAGTAATGAGCACCGAGACTATAACCTACCCCAGTGGTTTCGCCAGCACCGGAGTATCCGCCGCTTGCTGGCGCTTATAGCGACCATACAACAGCAACGACGACATCGCAGCAAACGAAAGCAGGGCGGCAGGCAGCGCCACGTAATTATATGCCAGCCCCAGCGTCAGCATCATACCACCGCAATATGCGCCGACGGCGCTACCGAGGTTAAACGCTATTTGCCCACCTGCGGCACCTAATAACTCTCCGCCTTTGGCGTTTTGTAGTAACAATATTTGTAGCGGTGCTGAAAGGGCAAATAATCCCGCGCAACAAATAAAAGCAAAAATAAGCGACGTTGTTTTCATGCCGCCGCAGAAAAAGAGCATCAGCAGTGCCAATACAATTATAAAGTCAGTCACTGCTGCAATGCGCAGTGGTGAATAACGTCCTGAAATCCTGCCACTTAGCATATTTCCCAGCACCATCCCTAGCCCAACTAACATCATAATAAAGGTCATCGCCGTTTCCGAAAAACCGGAAATAAACATCATGTATGGCTTTACGTAGCTGAACCAGGCAAACACACCTGCGTTGCCAAACATGGTGGCGGCGAAAATTAACCACGGGGCCGGGCTGTGCAAAAAGTGAAATTGTTCGCGCAGCTTTCCTTTCGCCTCGTCGCGAATATCCGGCACCCAAAAATAGACCGATGCCATCACCGCAATATTAAAAACAGCGATCAATAAAAAGGTGTAACGCCAGCTAAATTCCTGACTTAAATACGTTCCCAGCGGAATGCCCAGCAAATTGGCGACTGTCATCCCGGAAACCATCCCCGCCACGGCGGCGGTGACTTTTCCGGGTTTGATAATTTTTGATAACACGATCGCTCCGACGCCAAAAAATGCGCCATGCGGAAAGCCGGATACCAGCCGACCAATGGCGAGCATCAGGTAAGACGAAGAGAGCGTGAACATGGCGTTGCCAATGACGCACAACGCCACCAGAAACAACAAGATATGTTTGAGTGAGTAGCGGCTGGAAAAGAGTGCGATGATTGGCGCACCGACCACCACCCCCAGTGCATAATACGAGATCATATGCCCAGCAGCAGGAATCGAAATTCCTACGTTATGCGCCAGCTCCGTGAGCACGCCCATAATGCCAAATTCGGCCATCCCCAAACCAAACGTGCCCAGAGCCAAAGATAAAATGACTTTTTTCATACCACCATCATAACCACCAGAACGGCTACCAATCACCGTAGCCAATAAAGTGATAGCTTGCAGGATAACGACCAGCAAGGCCAAGAGATAATTCGCCCCTCTGTATTCATTATCCTGCTGAATAGTTATTTCACTGCAAACGTACTTTCCAGTTTGCTGTAGCCCAGGCCGTTGATCTTTTTCACTTTGATCTGCACCGGAATACGCTCTTTCATCGCTTCTACGTGGCTAATCACACCGATGGTTTTGCCACTGGCGTTCAGGGCATCCAGCGCATCAAGGGCGGTATCCAGCGTTTCGCTATCCAGCGTGCCAAAACCTTCATCAAGGAACAGCGAGTCAATACGTGTTTTATGGCTGACCAGATCCGAAAGCGCCAGCGCCAGCGCCAGACTAACGAGGAAACTTTCGCCGCCGGAAAGGGTACGGGTATCGCGTACCGCATCTGCCTGCCAGGTATCAACAACCTCGACTTCCAGCGCCTCGCTGGCTTTGCGCTGTAACAGATAGCGCCCGTGCAGCTGGGTAAGTTGCTGATTAGCGAGATGGACTAAATTATCCAGCGTCAGCCCCTGGGCAAACTTGCGGAATTTATCGCCCTCTTTGGAACCTATTAGCGAATTCAGATATCCCCAGTCCTCAACCTGCTGCGTCATTTGAGCAATTTGCTGCATTAAGGTTTGTTGTTGCTGACGGTTATCTGCATCCTGCTTCAGCTGCTGGCGAATCTCGCCTTGACTCGTGGTGTTTTCACGCAACTTTTGGTGAGTTTGCGCTAACTCTTGCTGAATCTGCTCCACCGTCACAGTGAGAGCCAACCCGTCAGGTCGGTGTTGTTGATGCTGTGCCAGCGTTTCTGCTGTCTGAGTGACCAGCGTTTGCGCCTGACGGCGCTGGTTTTCCAGATTCTGCTTGAGCTGTTCCAGCTGCGTTAGTGTTTGTTCATCCATTAGCGCCGCAAGGAACGCCTGCTGATCGTCAAAGACGCTGGCCTGTAGCGCGGTGTCAAACTGCGCCTGGGCTTTTTGCAGACTTTGCGCCGCCAGAACATCCTGTTGCTGTAACGTCTGCTGCTGGCTGTGTAATGCGAGACATTGTTCATGAACCTGCCGCCAGTTATCCAGCGCCACAGTTTCTTCGCTGTGCGGGAGATCATCACTTTGCGGCAACGTTTCCAGAATCGGCGTCAGCTGCTGAATACGGTTTTGCAGCGCGGTTAATTCGTTCTGGCGTTGCTGCCAGCTCTGCGCTTCTTGCTGACGTGTCGCCAACCAGCTCTCTTCTTCATCTTCCTGTGGCAATGTCAGTGCATAACCCGCCAATGCCGTTAAGAGCTGCTGCTGGCGTTGTTCAATTTGCTGTTGATACTGGATAATTTGCTGATTATGCGCGGCAATCTGCCCTTGTAATTCATGTCGTTGGCTGAGTAACCGCAGCTGGCGTTCGTGCTTATCTTGTGCATCCAGCCACGGTTGAATATCGTCCTGTGGCTGCAAGGTGATATTGAGGCTGGCCGTGACGGCTTGCCATTGTTGAGTAAGTGCTTGCTCATCTTGTCGGAGGCTTTGCGCTTCGTTTTCATCGCGCTGAAGCTGCTTCGTTAATGCATCCAGTTGCCCGCGCAGCGCCGCACCTTCTTCGCCGAGCTTTTTAACTTCGTTTTCCAGCGCCAGTAATCGAGACTGATTAACGCCAGGCTCCAGCGCCTGATACGCCTCGACCGCCGGATGGCTGGTGGAACCACAAAGTGGACAAGGCTGACCCGCCTGTAACTGTGCACGCTGGGCTTCCAGCGTTTTGATGCGCGCTTCCTGCTCGCAAATGGTTTTCACATCGGCAAGTTGCTGCGTCTTTTCTTTATAACGCTGGCGCATTTCGTTAAGTGCGACATTACGTTGCGTCTGTTCCAGAGTGACATTCTGGATAGTGACCATTAACTGCGCCAGACGTTTTTGTTGGGGAACAATCTGCCCATGCAGCGCGACCAGGCGCTGACGCAGTGGGCGTTGCTCGGCATGTTGCGCCAGGGCGCTAGCAACTTCATCGGCGGTTAACGTCAACGTGATCGCCGCAAGCGTATTAAGTTTTTGCTCAGCATGGGTTAACTGTTGCTGCCATTGCCGCAGATGCTCGCGATCGCTGGTTTGTTGGGAGAACTGCGCACGCCAACCCGCCAGTTCGTTGTTCCACTGACGGAAGCGGTCGTGTTCCTGTAACCAGGTATTCAGGCTTTGTTGCTGCTGCTGTAATTCTGCTGACTGATTCGCCGCGTGGTGGCGAATGCTCGCGCGAAGCGCCATTGTGCTCTGTAAGCGAGTATTTACTTCTTCAATCTGCTGGCGAGTATGCGCCAGCGCCGCGCTGTGTTCTGCGATGCGTTCCCAGTGCGGACGAAGATTTCGTGCCGGTTGTGCCAGACTGAGCGCCGCCAGTTGAGGTTGCGCTTTTTCTTCTTCGGCTAACGCCTGTTGCAAGGCCTGCTGACGGCGGCTGGCTTCTTGCTGCAATTCGTCCAGACGCGTTAACCAGTTTAGTGATTGTTGTTCTTGCTGCTGCGCGGTAAGTAACTGTTTTTCTTCGTCAGTAAGTACCTGCAAACTCGCTGTCAGCGATTGCACTTGTTCCGGCGTGAGCAACGCGACGCCGCTGGCCTGCGCTTGCAGCTTCTCCAGCTCTGTGCGGGCCGATTTGTGCTGCTCAAAAACCATCGCCGAGATTTGCCCGTAGATTTCAGTGCCGGTTAACTCCTCGAGCAATTCCGCGCGTTCTTTGGGTTTGGCATTCAGGAAGGCAGCAAATTGCCCCTGCGAAAGCAGCATCGAACGGGTGAAGCGCCCGTAATCCAGCCCGGTTAACGTCGCTGTCAGTTCCAGCTTATCTTTCACTTTGTCGGCGAGAATTTTGCCGTCGGCGCAGCGCGCCAGCTCTACGCGTGGCACCTGCAAATTACCGTCGGGTTGGTTACGCGCCCGATTCTGGCTCCAGAATGCACGGTACGCTTCACCTTTCACTTCAAACTCCACCTCCGCCAGACATTCGGCGGTATCGCGGGTCATGAGATCATTTTGCGATTGTGAAACGTTAGAGAGACGCGGAGTTTCGTGATACAGCGCCAGACAAATGGCGTCCAGCAGGGTGGTTTTCCCCGCACCTGTTGGGCCGGTAATAGCAAACAGCCCGTTGCTGGCGAACGGCTCGCGGGTGAAATCAATCTTCCATTCGCCTTTTAATGAGTTCAGGTTTTTCAGGCGCAGGCTGAGAATTTTCATGCTTCGTGTTCTCCGGCGAGGGTATGCAACGTCGTGGTGAAAAGATGCTGCAGACGTTGCTGCTGCGATTCATCCAGTTCTTCCAGTGCCAGACGGCGATTGAACACCTCTTCGACGCTGAGTTCGCTGAGGGTTTCACGCTGTTGGCTGGCTAACACACGCTCGCGCTGTTCACGACTCCGACGTACCAGCAATACTTCGACAGGCAATGATTCGGTTAATGCCTGGATTTTGCGCTGAATATCATGCAGATACTCATCAGTAGTGATTTCGATATCCAGCCAGACAGGTGGCTCCTGCGATACATCGCGCCACTGTTCCAGCTGTGCGGTAATCGACGCCAGATCGCCTTTCAGCACTGCCATGGGTTGCGTTACCGGTACGTTCAGGTTTTCCACGCTCTCTAATTTGCCGTTTGAAAATGTCACCAGATGGACATATTTACTCTTACCGCATTCATCAAAACTCAGTGGAATGGGGGAGCCGCAATAGCGAACATGTTCCATGCCGCCAATAATCTGTGCGCGGTGAATATGCCCGAGCGCGATGTAGTCGGCTGGTGGAAAGTTTTGTGCCGGAAACGCGTCCAGCGTGCCAATATAAATGTCACGCACGGCGTCACTTTTACTGGCCCCCACGGTCGTTAAATGTCCCGTGGCGATGATGGGCAGAGGCTGATCGCCGCGCAGTTTGCAGGCATCGGCATAGTGTTGTTGGTAATAATCGGTAATCGCTGCCAGTAAATGCTGCTGTTTTTCAATACCGTTAAGCCCCGCCTGGCTGGTAATAATGTCACGCGGACGTAAAAACGGAATGGGGCACAGCACTGCGCCTGGCGTCCCGTCGCGACGAGGCAAGATTTGCGGCGCATGTCCGGCGCTGGCGACCACGGTAGTATTGAGGAACGCCATGATATCGCGCGATTCATTCAGCGTGGCGACCGAGTCATGGTTTCCTGCCAGTACCACCAGATGACAGCCAGTTTGCTGTAAATTGACAACAAAACGGTTGTATAACGTGCGGGCGTAACTGGGCGGCGAGCCGGTATCGAAAACATCACCGGCAACAATAATCGCATCCACCTGATGGGTTTGTGCTGTCTCCAGCAGCCAGTCAAGAAAAGCCTGATGTTCAGCTTCGCGGCTTTTACTGTAGAAGTTCTGGCCGAGATGCCAGTCTGAGGTGTGAAGGATGCGCATAACGGTTCCCTGGCGAAAAAGCATGGGCGCGATTATACCCAAACAGATGTGCCATTTGCTTTTTTCTGCGCCACGGAAATCAATAACCTGAAGATATGTGCGACGAGCTTTTCATAAATCTGTCATAAATCTGACGCATAATGACGTCGCATTAATGATCGCAACCTATTTATTACAACAGGGCAAATCATGGCGAGACGTATTCTGGTCGTAGAAGATGAAGCTTCAATTCGCGAAATGGTCTGCTTCGTGCTCGAACAAAATGGCTTTCAGCCGGTCGAAGCGGAAGATTATGACAGTGCTGTGAATCAACTGAATGAACCCTGGCCGGATTTAATTCTCCTTGACTGGATGTTACCTGGCGGCTCCGGTATCCAGTTCATCAAACACCTCAAGCGCGAGTCGATGACCCGGGATATTCCAGTGGTGATGTTGACCGCCAGAGGGGAAGAAGAAGATCGCGTGCGCGGCCTTGAAACCGGGGCGGATGACTATATCACCAAGCCGTTTTCGCCGAAGGAGCTGGTGGCGCGAATCAAAGCGGTAATGCGCCGTATTTCGCCAATGGCGGTGGAAGAGGTGATCGAGATGCAGGGGCTAAGTCTCGACCCGACATCTCACCGGGTGATGGCGGGTGAAGAGCCGCTGGAGATGGGGCCGACAGAATTTAAACTGCTGCACTTTTTTATGACGCATCCTGAGCGCGTGTACAGCCGCGAGCAGCTGTTAAACCACGTCTGGGGAACTAACGTGTATGTGGAAGACCGCACGGTCGATGTCCACATTCGTCGCCTGCGTAAAGCACTGGAGCCCGGCGGGCATGACCGCATGGTGCAGACCGTGCGCGGTACAGGATATCGTTTTTCAACACGCTTTTAACGCCTTGCTCATCGGACGCAGAGCAGGGCTTATGATTTCTTAACTGGAGTATCTTACGTGCTGGAACGGCTGTCGTGGAAAAGGCTGGTGCTGGAGCTGCTACTTTGCTGCCTCCCGGCTTTCATCCTGGGTGCATTTTTTGGTTACCTGCCCTGGTTTTTGCTGGCATCGGTAACAGGACTGCTTATCTGGCATTTCTGGAATTTATTGCGCCTTTCATGGTGGCTGTGGGTGGATCGCAGTATGACCCCGCCACCGGGGCGTGGTAGCTGGGAACCGCTACTATACGGCTTACACCAGATGCAGCTGCGAAATAAAAAACGCCGCCGTGAACTGGGCAATCTGATTAAACGCTTTCGTAGCGGTGCGGAGTCGCTGCCCGACGCGGTGGTGCTGACCACGGAAGAGGGCGGTATTTTCTGGTGTAACGGTCTGGCGCAACAAATTCTTGGTTTGCGCTGGCCGGAAGATAACGGGCAGAACATCCTTAACCTACTGCGTTACCCGGAGTTTACGCAATATCTGAAAACGCGTGATTTTTCTCGCCCGCTCAATCTGGTGCTCAACACCGGGCGGCATCTGGAAATTCGCGTCATGCCTTATACCCACAAACAGTTGCTGATGGTGGCGCGTGATGTCACGCAAATGCATCAACTGGAAGGGGCGCGGCGTAACTTTTTTGCCAACGTGAGCCATGAGTTACGCACGCCATTGACCGTGTTACAGGGTTACCTGGAGATGATGGATGAGCAGCCGCTAGAAGGCGCGGTACGCGAAAAAGCGTTGCACACCATGCGCGAGCAGACCCAGCGGATGGAAGGGCTGGTGAAGCAGTTGCTGACGCTGTCGAAAATAGAAGCCGCACCGACGCATTTGCTCAATGAAAAGGTTGATGTGCCGATGATGCTGCGCGTTGTTGAGCGTGAGGCTCAGACTCTGAGTCAGAAAAAACAGACATTTACCTTTGAGATAGATAACGGCCTCAAAGTGTCTGGCAACGAAGATCAGCTACGCAGTGCGATTTCGAACCTGGTCTATAACGCCGTGAATCATACTCCAGAAGGCACGCATATCACCGTACGCTGGCAGCGAGTGCCGCACGGTGCCGAATTTAGCGTTGAAGATAACGGACCGGGCATTGCACCGGAGCATATTCCGCGCCTGACCGAGCGTTTTTATCGCGTTGATAAAGCGCGTTCCCGGCAAACCGGCGGTAGCGGATTAGGGTTAGCGATCGTGAAACATGCTGTGAATCATCACGAAAGTCGCCTGAATATTGAGAGTACAGTAGGAAAAGGAACACGTTTCAGTTTTGTTATCCCGGAACGTTTAATTGCCAAAAACAGCGATTAATCCGCCTTTGTCATCTTTTATTGCCATAAGCCAGTCGATGCTGGCTTATTTTCTTTGCAGTCAAAATACGGGCGTTAGATTTTACAACGGTTGGTGATTTTTTGTTCGCATGATTAGCCATGTCTTTTTCACGGAAATAGTGTTTTATACTGGTTGGTGATTTCTTATCGCTATATACCTCTGGTTTTTAGATCCCTCCTTGCTTTAAAACGTTATAAGCGTTTAAATTGCGCTTCAGGTGCTGTCATACTGACTGCATTAACGCGGTAAATCGAAAAACTATTCTTCGCCGCGCCTGGTTGGGAGTATTTCCCGCTAAAATTGTTTAAATATACCGCTGTATCATCCCCAGGGATTGGCACAAAAATTTAACGTTACAACACCACATCCACAGGCAGTATGATTTATGACCCATCAATTAAGATCGCGCGATATCATCGCTCTGGGCTTTATGACATTTGCGTTGTTCGTCGGCGCAGGTAACATTATTTTCCCTCCAATGGTCGGCTTGCAGGCAGGCGAACACGTCTGGACTGCGGCATTCGGCTTCCTCATTACTGCCGTTGGCCTGCCGGTATTAACGGTAGTGGCGCTGGCAAAAGTTGGCGGCGGTGTTGACAGCCTCAGCACGCCAATCGGTAAAGTCGCTGGCGTACTGCTGGCAACGGTTTGTTACCTGGCGGTGGGGCCGCTTTTCGCTACGCCGCGTACAGCTACCGTTTCCTTTGAAGTGGGGATTGCGCCGCTGACGGGTGATTCCGCGCTGCCGCTGTTTATCTACAGCCTGGTCTATTTCGCTATCGTTATTCTGGTTTCGCTCTATCCGGGCAAGCTGCTGGATACCGTGGGCAACTTCCTTGCGCCGCTGAAAATTATCGCGCTGGTCATCCTGTCTGTTGCCGCGATTGTCTGGCCGGCGGGTTCTATCAGCACGACGACTGAGGCTTATCAAAACGCTGCGTTTTCTAACGGCTTCGTTAACGGCTATCTGACCATGGATACGCTGGGCGCAATGGTGTTTGGTATCGTTATTGTTAACGCGGCGCGTTCTCGTGGCGTTACCGAAGCGCGTCTGCTGACCCGTTATACCGTCTGGGCTGGCCTGATGGCGGGTGTTGGTCTGACTCTGCTGTACCTGGCGCTGTTCCGTCTGGGTTCAGACAGCGCGTCGCTGGTCGATCAGTCTGCAAACGGCGCTGCTATTCTGCATGCTTACGTTCAGCACACCTTTGGCGGCGGCGGTAGCTTCCTGCTGGCGGCGTTAATCTTCATCGCCTGCCTGGTAACGGCAGTTGGCCTGACCTGTGCTTGTGCAGAATTCTTTGCCCAGTACGTACCGCTCTCTTATCGTACGCTGGTGTTTATCCTCGGCGGCTTCTCGATGGTGGTTTCTAACCTCGGCTTAAGCCAGCTGATCCAGATCTCCGTACCGGTGCTGACCGCTATTTATCCGCCGTGTATCGCACTGGTTGTATTAAGTTTTACACGCTCATGGTGGCATAATTCGTCCCGCGTGATTGCTCCGCCGATGTTTATCAGCCTGCTTTTTGGTATTCTCGACGGGATCAAAGCATCTGCATTCAGCGATATCTTACCGTCCTGGGCGCAGCGTTTACCGCTGGCCGAACAAGGTCTGGCGTGGTTAATGCCAACAGTGGTGATGGTGGTTCTGGCCATTATCTGGGATCGCGCGGCAGGTCGTCAGGTGACCTCCAGCGCTCACTAAATCACTGAACATTTGTTTTAACCACGGGGCTGCGATGCCCCGTGGTTTTTTATTGTGTTGATGGGTTAGGAATTGATGGAAAGTAAGAACAAGCTAAAGCGTGGGCTAAGTACCCGCCACATACGCTTTATGGCACTGGGTTCAGCAATTGGCACCGGGCTGTTTTACGGTTCGGCAGACGCCATCAAAATGGCCGGTCCGAGCGTGTTGTTGGCCTATATTATCGGTGGTATCGCGGCGTATATCCTTATGCGTGCGCTGGGGGAAATGTCGGTACATAACCCGGCCGCCAGCTCTTTCTCGCGTTATGCGCAGGAAAACCTCGGCCCGCTGGCAGGTTACATTACCGGCTGGACCTACTGCTTTGAAATCCTTATTGTCGCCATCGCCGATGTGACCGCTTTTGGTATCTATATGGGTGTCTGGTTCCCGACGGTGCCGCACTGGATTTGGGTACTGAGCGTGGTGCTGATCATTTGCGCCGTAAACCTGATGAGCGTGAAGGTATTCGGTGAGCTGGAATTCTGGTTCTCGTTCTTTAAAGTCGCCACCATCATCATCATGATTGTCGCCGGTTTCGGCATCATCATCTGGGGGATTGGCAACGGTGGGCAACCGACCGGTATTCATAATCTGTGGAGCAACGGCGGCTTCTTCAGTAACGGCTGGCTTGGGATGGTGATGTCGTTGCAAATGGTGATGTTTGCTTATGGTGGGATCGAAATTATCGGGATTACCGCCGGTGAAGCGAAAGATCCTGAGAAATCGATTCCGCGTGCGATTAACTCCGTGCCGATGCGTATTCTGGTGTTCTACGTCGGTACGCTGTTCGTCATTATGTCTATCTACCCGTGGAATCAGGTTGGCACTGCCGGTAGCCCGTTCGTGCTGACGTTCCAGCATATGGGCATTACCTTTGCCGCCAGCATTCTTAACTTTGTTGTGCTGACCGCTTCGCTGTCGGCAATTAACAGTGACGTATTTGGCGTAGGCCGTATGCTCCACGGTATGGCAGAGCAGGGCAGCGCACCGAAAATTTTCAGCAAAACGTCGCGTCGCGGTATTCCGTGGGTTACGGTGCTGGTAATGACTACCGCGCTGCTGTTTGCGGTGTATCTGAACTACATCATGCCGGAAAACGTCTTCCTGGTGATCGCTTCGCTGGCAACCTTCGCCACGGTGTGGGTGTGGATTATGATCCTGCTGTCGCAAATTGCCTTCCGTCGCCGTTTGCCGCCAGAAGAAGTTAAGGCGCTGAAATTTAAAGTGCCGGGTGGGGTAGCAACGACCATCGGCGGGCTGATTTTCCTGCTCTTTATTATCGGGTTGATTGGTTATCACCCGGATACGCGTATCTCGCTGTATGTCGGTTTCGCGTGGATTGTTGTGCTGTTGATTGGCTGGATGTTTAAACGCCGCCACGATCGTCAGCTGGCTGAAAACCAATAATACTTGCGTTCTGTAAGCCGGTTCAGGAGGAAATCCTGATCCGGCTATTCCGAAAGTTATCCGCCCCCGTCCTCCTCCCCCAAATATCCTTCAGATGATGAGTGATCCTGCATTAGGCTATGGCAAGGTGATCAGATTTTCATCACAGGGGAATTATGATGTTAAATGCATGGCACCTGCCGGTGCCCCCATTTGTTAAACAAAGCAAAGATCAACTGCTCATTACACTGTGGCTGACGGGCGAAGACCCACCGCAGCGCATTATGCTGCGTACAGAACACGATAACGAAGAAATGTCAGTATCGATGCATAAGCAGCGCAGTCAGCAGCAGCCTGGCGTCACCGCATGGCGTGCGGCGATTGATCTCTCCAGCGGACAACCCCGGCGGCGTTACAGTTTCAAACTGCTGTGGCACGATCGCCAGCGTTGGTTTACACCGCAGGGCTTCAGCCGAATGCCGCCGGCACGACTGGAGCAGTTTGCCGTCGATGTACCGGATATCGGCCCACAATGGGCTGCGGATCAGATTTTTTATCAGATCTTCCCTGATCGTTTTGCGCGTAGTCTTCCTCGTGAAGCTGAACAGGATCATGTCTATTACCATCATGCAGCCGGACAAGAGATCATCTTGCGTGACTGGGATGAACCGGTCACGGCGCAGGCGGGCGGATCAACGTTCTATGGCGGCGATCTGGACGGGATAAGCGAAAAACTGCCGTATCTGAAAAAGCTTGGCGTGACAGCGCTGTATCTCAATCCGGTGTTTAAAGCTCCCAGCGTACATAAATACGATACCGAGGATTATCGCCATGTCGATCCGCAGTTTGGCGGTGATGGGGCGTTGCTGCGCTTACGCCACAATACGCAGCAGCTGGGAATGCGGCTGGTGCTGGATGGCGTGTTTAACCACAGTGGCGATTCCCATGCCTGGTTTGACAGGCACAATCGTGGCACGGGGGGAGCTTGTCACAACCCTGAATCGCCCTAGCGCGACTGGTACTCGTTTAGTGATGATGGCACGGCGCTCGACTGGCTTGGCTATGCCAGCTTGCCGAAGCTGGATTATCAGTCGGAAAGTCTGGTGAATGAAATTTATCGCGGGGAAGACAGTATTGTCCGCCATTGGCTGAAAGCGCCGTGGAGTATGGACGGCTGGCGGCTGGATGTGGTGCATATGCTGGGGGAGGCGGGTGGGGCGCGCAATAATATGCAGCACGTTGCTGGGATCACCGAAGCGGCGAAAGAAACCCAGCCGGAAGCGTATATTGTCGGCGAACATTTTGGCGATGCACGGCAATGGTTACAGGCCGATGTGGAAGATGCCGCCATGAACTATCGTGGCTTCACATTCCCGTTGTGGGGATTTCTTGCCAATACCGATATCTCTTACGATCCGCAGCAAATTGATGCCCAAACCTGTATGGCCTGGATGGATAATTACCGCGCAGGGCTTTCTCATCAACAACAATTACGTATGTTTAATCAGCTCGACAGCCACGATACTGCGCGATTTAAAACGCTGCTCGGTCGGGATATTGCGCGCCTGCCGCTGGCGGTGGTCTGGCTGTTCACCTGGCCTGGTGTACCGTGCATTTATTACGGTGATGAAGTAGGACTGGATGGCAAAAACGATCCGTTTTGCCGTAAACCGTTCCCTTGGCAGGTGGAAAAGCAGGATACGGCGTTATTCGCGCTGTACCAGCGAATGATTGCGCTGCGTAAGAAAAGTCAGGCGCTACGTCATGGCGGCTGTCAGGTGCTGTATGCGGAAGATAACGTGGTGGTATTTGTCCGCGTGCTGAATCAGCAGCGTGTACTGGTGGCAATCAACCGTGGCGAAGCTTGTGAAGTCGTGCTACCCGCGTCACCGTTGCTCAATGCCGTGCAATGGCAATGCAAAGAAGGGCATGGGCAACTGACTGACGGGATTCTGGCTTTGCCTGCCATTTCGGCTACGGTATGGATGAACTAACGTTTTATAACGCCTTGTGTGACGCCTGCGCCATCATCCGCGGATAAAACTGCCAGAAGCGGGTTTCGAGGGCGTCATAATGAGCGTCTAAATCGTACCAGGAGTCACGCAGGGCATCCAGACGTGGGCGGCGGCTTGCCATGCCGTTTAACACGTTCTGGATGAAATCCATATCGCGATAGCGCACCAGCCACTGCTCTGACCACAAGTAATTGTTCAGATTGATAAAACGTGGCGGTGAGTCCGGCAAAATCGTCATCACTTGCTCGCGGGCATAACAGACAAATTCCTGTAGCGGAAAGTCCGGCGACAGCTGCGACCAGTGGCGGGAAAGAAAGTGATCCCACATGACATCCAGCGTAATAGGCGCAACGCGGCGAGTTTCACTACGAAACCATTCCCGTGCTTCGCGGACTTCCGGCAGATTGTCGGTTAATACGTCGATACGTCGATGCATATGAATGCCAGCCACGACGTCGGGCGGAAAACTTTCTTCAGGATTTCCGCGTACGAAATCAGCCAGTAAATTGCCGGAAAGCGAGCTTTCCGCGAGATGGGCTAAATGCAGGTGAGCTAAAAAATTCATCGATTATATTCTATCCAAAAGGGGGTAAAGGTTGCAGGGAGAGCGCCCCGGCACTAGACTACCCGCCTCTTATTTTAGTCTGAGTCAGTGTCATGCGCGTTACCGATTTCTCCTTTGAATTGCCCGAATCCCTGATTGCCCACTATCCCATGCCTGAACGCAGTAGCTGTCGTTTACTGTCGCTGGACGGGCCGACGGGCGCGCTGACGCACGGTACTTTCACCGATTTACTTGATAAGCTCAACCCCGGCGATCTTCTGGTTTTTAATAATACCCGCGTGATCCCGGCGCGCCTGTTTGGGCGTAAAGCCAGCGGCGGCAAGATTGAAGTGCTGGTTGAACGGATGCTCGACGACAAACGCATTCTTGCGCATATTCGCGCCTCGAAAGCGCCAAAACCTGGCGCAGAACTGCTGCTGGGCGATGACGAAAGTATTAACGCAACAATGACCGCGCGCCACGGCGCACTGTTTGAAGTCGAATTCAATGATGATCGTTCGGTACTGGATATCCTCAACAGTATCGGCCATATGCCGCTGCCGCCGTATATCGACCGTCCGGACGAAGACGCTGACCGCGAACTTTATCAAACCGTTTATAGCGAAAAACCGGGCGCGGTTGCAGCCCCGACCGCTGGTCTGCATTTTGACGAGCCTTTGCTGGAAAAATTGCGCGCCAAAGGCGTGGAGATGGCGTTTGTGACGTTGCACGTTGGTGCGGGCACCTTCCAGCCGGTGCGCGTCGACACCATTGAAGATCACATCATGCACTCGGAATACGCTGAAGTACCGCAGGATGTGGTAGACGCGGTACTGGCGGCGAAAGCGCGCGGTAACCGGGTGATTGCGGTTGGCACCACTTCAGTACGTTCGCTGGAAAGCGCGGCTCAGGCAGCGAAAAACGATCTCATTGAACCGTTCTTCGACGATACCCAAATCTTTATCTATCCGGGCTTCCAGTACAAAGTGGTCGATGCGCTGGTGACGAACTTCCACTTGCCAGAGTCGACGCTGATTATGCTGGTTTCGGCCTTTGCCGGTTATCAACACACCATGAACGCCTATAAAGCAGCGGTAGAAGAGAAATATCGCTTTTTTAGTTACGGTGATGCGATGTTTATCACGTACAATCCGCAGGCAATTAATGAGCGCGTCGGGGAGTAATTCCGCGGCGCTGGTTTAAAACGTTGGACTGTTTTTCTGACGTAGTGGAGAAAAAATGAAATTTGAACTGGACACCACCGACGGTCGCGCACGCCGTGGCCGCCTGGTCTTTGATCGTGGCGTAGTGGAAACGCCTTGTTTTATGCCTGTTGGCACCTACGGCACCGTAAAAGGGATGACGCCGGAAGAAGTTGAAGCCACTGGCGCGCAAATTATCCTCGGCAACACCTTCCACCTGTGGCTGCGCCCGGGCCAGGAAATCATGAAACTGCACGGCGATCTGCACGATTTTATGCAGTGGAAGGGGCCGATCCTCACCGACTCCGGCGGCTTCCAGGTCTTCAGCCTTGGCGATATTCGTAAAATCACCGAACAGGGCGTGCACTTCCGTAACCCGATCAACGGCGATCCGATTTTCCTCGATCCTGAAAAATCAATGGAGATTCAGTACGATCTTGGTTCGGATATCGTCATGATCTTTGATGAGTGTACGCCGTATCCTGCTGACTGGGATTACGCAAAACGCTCCATGGAGATGTCTCTGCGTTGGGCGAAGCGTAGCCGTGAGCGTTTTGACAGTCTCGGAAACAAAAATGCGCTGTTTGGTATCATCCAGGGCAGCGTTTACGAAGATTTACGTGATATTTCTGTTAAAGGTCTGGTAGATATCGGTTTTGATGGCTACGCTGTCGGCGGTCTGGCTGTGGGTGAGCCGAAAGCAGATATGCACCGCATTCTGGAGCATGTATGCCCGCAAATTCCGGCAGACAAACCGCGTTACCTGATGGGCGTTGGTAAACCAGAAGACCTGGTTGAAGGCGTACGTCGTGGTATCGATATGTTTGACTGCGTAATGCCAACCCGCAACGCCCGAAATGGTCATTTGTTCGTGACCGATGGCGTGGTGAAAATCCGCAATGCGAAATATAAGAGCGATACTGGCCCACTCGATCCTGAGTGTGATTGCTACACCTGTCGCAATTATTCACGCGCTTACTTGCATCATCTCGACCGTTGCAACGAAATATTAGGCGCGCGACTCAACACCATTCATAACCTTCGTTACTACCAGCGTTTGATGGCGGGTTTACGCAAGGCTATTGAAGAGGGTAAATTAGAGAGCTTCGTAACTGATTTTTACCAGCGTCAGGGGCGAGAAGTACCACCTTTGAACGTTGATTAATATTAATAATGAGGGAAATTTAATGAGCTTTTTTATTTCTGATGCGGTAGCGGCAACGGGTGCACCGGCGCAAGGTAGCCCGATGTCTTTGATTTTGATGCTGGTGGTATTCGGTCTGATTTTCTATTTCATGATCCTGCGTCCACAGCAGAAGCGCACCAAAGAACACAAAAAGCTGATGGACTCCATTGCCAAAGGTGATGAAGTTCTGACGAACGGTGGCCTGGTCGGTCGCGTAACCAAAGTAGCGGAAAACGGCTACATTGCTATCGCGCTGAATGACACCACTGAAGTAGTTATTAAACGTGACTTCGTAGCTGCCGTCCTGCCGAAAGGCACCATGAAGGCGCTGTAATTAAAATTTTTCCCTAAGGGAATTGCCGTGTTAAACCGTTATCCTTTGTGGAAGTACGTCATGCTGATCGTGGTGATTGTCATCGGTCTGCTGTATGCGCTTCCCAACCTGTTTGGTGAGGATCCGGCTGTTCAGATCACTGGTGCGCGCGGAGTCGCCGCCAGTGAGCAAACGCTGATCCAGGTCCAGAAAACGTTACAAGAAGAAAAAATAACTGCTAAGTCTGTGGCACTGGAAGAGGGCGCTATTCTTGCGCGCTTCGACTCCACTGACACCCAGCTGCGCGCTCGTGAAGCATTAATGGGCGTTATGGGTGACAAATACGTCGTGGCGCTTAACCTTGCCCCGGCAACGCCGCGCTGGCTGGCAGCTATTCACGCTGAGCCGATGAAGCTCGGCCTTGACCTGCGTGGCGGCGTTCACTTCCTGATGGAAGTGGATATGGACACCGCGCTTGGCAAACTCCAGGAACAAAATATCGATAGCCTGCGCAGCGATCTGCGTGAAAAGGGCATCCCGTATACCACCGTTCGTAAAGAAAACAACTACGGCCTGAGCATTACTTTCCGCGATGCTAAAGCTCGTGATGAAGCCATTACGTATCTGAGCAAGCGCCATCCGGACCTGGTAATTAGCAGCCAGGGCAGCAACCAGCTGCGTGCGGTAATGAGCGATGCTCGTCTGAGTGAAGCGCGTGAATATGCGGTGCAGCAGAACATTAATATCCTGCGTAACCGTGTAAACCAACTTGGTGTGGCGGAGCCGGTGGTTCAGCGTCAGGGTGCTGACCGTATCGTTGTTGAACTGCCAGGTATTCAGGATACTGCGCGTGCGAAAGAGATTCTGGGTGCGACGGCAACGCTGGAATTCCGTCTGGTAAACACCAACGTTGACCAGGCCGCTGCGGCATCCGGTCGCGTACCGGGCGACTCTGAAGTGAAACAGACCCGCGAAGGTCAGCCAGTTGTGCTGTACAAACGCGTAATTCTGACCGGTGACCATATCACCGACTCCACTTCCAGCCAGGACGAATACAACCAGCCGCAGGTTAACATCTCGCTCGATAGCGCTGGTGGTAACATCATGTCTAACTTCACTAAGGACAACATCGGCAAACCGATGGCAACCCTGTTTGTGGAGTACAAAGACAGCGGTAAGAAAGATGCAAATGGTCGTGCGGTTCTGGTGAAACAGGAAGAGGTGATTAACATCGCCAACATCCAGTCTCGTCTGGGTAACAGCTTCCGTATCACCGGCATCAACAACCCGAACGAAGCCCGTCAGCTGTCACTGCTGCTGCGTGCCGGTGCGTTGATCGCGCCGATTCAGATTGTTGAAGAACGTACCATTGGCCCAACCCTGGGTATGCAGAACATTGAACAGGGGCTGGAGGCTTGCCTTGCCGGTCTGCTGGTTTCTATTCTGTTCATGATCATCTTCTATAAGAAGTTTGGTCTGATTGCGACCAGTGCTCTGATTGCCAACTTGATCTTAATCGTCGGCATTATGTCGCTGTTGCCAGGCGCAACGCTGAGTATGCCAGGTATCGCGGGTATCGTCTTAACCCTTGCGGTGGCGGTCGATGCGAACGTACTGATCAACGAACGTATTAAAGAAGAGTTGAGCAACGGACGTACTGTTCAACAGGCAATTGATGAAGGTTATCGTGGCGCATTCAGTTCTATCTTCGATGCGAACATCACCACGCTGATTAAAGTCATCATCCTGTACGCAGTGGGTACCGGGGCAATTAAAGGGTTCGCGATTACTACCGGTATCGGTGTGGCGACGTCGATGTTTACCGCGATTGTCGGTACTCGTGCCATCGTAAACCTGCTATATGGCGGCAAGCGCGTCAAGAAGCTGTCAATCTGAGGAGTGCGATGTGGCACAGGAATATACTGTTGAACAACTAAACCACGGCCGTAAAGTCTATGACTTTATGCGCTGGGACTACTGGGCTTTCGGCATCTCTGGTCTGCTGTTAATCGCCGCTATCGTTATTATGGGCGTGCGCGGCTTTAACTGGGGGCTGGATTTCACCGGTGGTACGGTTATCGAAATTACGCTCGAAAAACCGGCTGAAATTGACGTAATGCGTGATGCATTGCAAAAAGCCGGTTTTGAAGAGCCAATGCTGCAAAACTTTGGTAGCAGCCACGACATCATGGTCCGTATGCCGCCTGCTGAAGGCGAAACCGGCGGTCAGGTGCTGGGCAGCCAGGTTCTGAAGGTGATTAACGAATCCACCAATCAGAATGCAGCAGTGAAGCGTATTGAGTTCGTCGGTCCGAGCGTGGGGGCAGACCTTGCGCAAACCGGTGCGATGGCGTTGATGGCGGCGCTGCTGTCTATCCTTGTGTACGTAGGTTTTCGCTTTGAGTGGCGACTGGCGGCAGGGGTCGTTATTGCGCTGGCGCACGACGTTATCATTACGCTGGGTATTTTGTCGTTATTCCATATCGAGATTGACCTGACCATTGTGGCATCGTTGATGTCGGTTATCGGTTACTCGCTTAACGACAGTATCGTGGTATCGGACCGTATTCGTGAAAACTTCCGCAAGATCCGTCGCGGTACGCCTTACGAAATCTTTAACGTGTCCTTGACCCAGACGCTGCACCGTACCTTGATCACATCCGGTACTACCTTGATGGTTATCCTGATGCTGTACCTCTTCGGTGGTCCGGTACTGGAAGGCTTCTCGCTGACCATGCTTATCGGTGTTTCCATCGGTACTGCATCTTCCATCTATGTGGCATCTGCGTTGGCTCTGAAACTGGGTATGAAGCGCGAACACATGTTGCAGCAGAAAGTGGAAAAAGAAGGGGCGGATCAGCCGTCAATTCTGCCGTAATCAAGTTCCCGTTGATGTTGAAAATCCCGGTCAGAAGATCGGGATTTTTTTTGATGTATGGAGATTGCGAAAATCCCCGCATCTTGGGAAACTGCGCGTAACCCTACATTTCATCCAGGTAACTCTTCATGGCTATCATCCCAAAAAACTATGCGCGGTTAGAAAGCGGCTATCGCGAAAAAGCATTAAAAATATATCCGTGGGTCTGCGGTCGCTGTTCCCGCGAGTTTGTTTATTCCAACCTGCGTGAACTTACTGTTCACCACATTGATCACGACCATACCAATAACCCGGAAGATGGCAGTAACTGGGAATTGCTTTGTCTCTATTGCCACGATCATGAGCATTCGAAATATACCGAAGCGGATCAGTATGGTACGACCGTTATCGCAGGGGAAGATGCGCAGAAAGATGTCGGTGAAGCGAAGTACAACCCATTCGCTGACCTGAAAGCGATGATGAACAAGAAGAAGTGATTAAAACGTAAAATTGCCTGATGCGCTACGCTTATCAGGCCTACGTTATTTCAGCAATATATTGAATTTACGTGCTTTTGTGGGGCGGACAAAGCGTTTACGCCGCATCCGGCATGAACAAAGCGCACGTTGTTAACAATCTGAAATGCCGGGAATAAATCCCGGCATTTTCATAATCAGAAGTTGTAACCTACTACCAGGTAACCACCCCAGCCGGTAGAGCGAACGTTGAAGTTGCCGTTGCCGAAGTTCAGTTCTGCATCGTCGTTCCACTGACCACCGTCGTGCCAGTAACGAGCTACGACAGAGTAGTGCCAGTGATCGTAGTTCAGAGCCAGAATATGGCTGGAAGCGATAGAGTTATTGGTACGGGTCTTAATACCGTTGATTGCGTTACCGCTGTCATCCCCTAAATCGGAACCCCAGTCGAAGTTGGTGAAGCCGATGTAGCTCAGCTGACCGCCCCACAGATCGGTAATCGGCACAAAGTATTTAATTTTGAAACGGTAACCGTCCCACTCGTTTTCGTTCGCTGCGCCATAGTTCTGCCACTGGTATTTCGCATAGACGTTCATGGACAGGCTCATCGGCAGGCCAGTGTCGATATCGGTACCCAGACCCATGTACCAGGTGCTCTGGCGACCATCTTTATTACGACCCATGTCGTAAATGTAGTTGTTCGCGAAGTACCACTCTTTGAACGGACCGAAGCTAAGGTCAGTATTGGTCAGCTTGTCGATGGAGAAACGTGGTTCGATTTCCATAAACAGCGGAGAACCGTGGTTCCAGATACCTTTTGCATCGGAGTTACCGCCGAAGAATACCGGCGCATCCGCATAACCATAGAAGTCGAACCAGTCTTTTTTAGCGAATGCTTCGTACTCAAGGTAGGTATCGTTGCGGATCTGCGGTCCGAAACGGGTGTGATAGCTTCCGACAACGTTAACGCTCTGGTGCCACCAGTCGGAAAGATACTGCGGTTTGTCGTTTTCAGCTGCGTTGACAGTAAAAGACGAAGAGAGCGCCAGTACCGCACCGGCTGCCAGTAATGTTTTTTTCATATGTATGCCACTGTTTGAAAATCCCTTGCGGGAGTGAAAAAGGCGCAAATTGCGTTTCTAAATATTTCGTATACAGAGGAGCCTATTATAAAAATCATTGCTCACAAAAATATGTTTCGTTTCACAGTTCTATCATTTACGTAATCGATTGCGTTCACGTTTACACACATTCGGGCAGGGATTGTACTGACTTTCACCCTTGTTGCAAACTTTTACTATCAATCTGGGTGATGTAAGCGGAGTAACAAAATGACGGGGAAAGATGTTGCGGGACGCACAAAATCGCCCCGAAATACGTTTACTGCATAACAGGTTGAATATCGTGGATACGTACGAAGTCTAACTGTTCTACAGAAATACCCTTTAACTGTAACGGAATATCAACATCGCTGGGGGCGAGGACGCTGGCAGGGGCATTAATCAATTGATTCTGCACATTGATTTCCTGAAAGTTGTCTATTGTTCCCTGAATTTGCCCATATTCAACAGTTCCGCTGAATGCGGGCAAGGGATCATTCGACTCGCCCTGAATACGTAGCGTCAGGGTGGTGCCATCTGCATCAGGCGTAATATTCACCAGCGACATACGTAAAGTACCGATCTGGCTTTCCAGTCTTGCCGGTGTTTTCGCTCCAGGCAGAAGGTAAACCCCACTGCTGGATTTTGCATTCAGCCTGTTTTGCTGAGTGATTTTGACCGTTTCTTTATTGAGTTGCGTCATCTCCTGGTTCAGCGTGCTGACGCTGTGTTTCATCTGTCGCACTTCGCTCTGCTGCACACAGGCGCTAAGGCTGAACAGGCTTCCCAGCAGGAGCAGTCGAAAAACGTTAGTATTCATAGGTCGTCCCTTTCTCGTCGCAATTAGCCTAATGGTAGAGGGTAAAAGCAGCGAAAGCATCGATCCTTTATCTCAAAAGCGTTGCGCCTTTGTTGTATCGTCAGTTCAGGGTAAAATAGATTTCTGTTAACCACCTGGTCAGGACGCCGTATGCATTGCCCATTCTGTTTCGCCGTGGACACTAAGGTAATTGACTCTCGTCTCGTGGGCGAGGGTTCATCCGTACGCCGCCGTCGGCAGTGTCTGGTGTGTAATGAACGTTTCACCACCTTTGAAGTGGCGGAGCTGGTTATGCCGCGTGTTGTAAAAAGCAACGACGTGCGTGAACCGTTTAATGAAGAGAAATTGCGTAGCGGAATGCTGCGGGCGCTGGAAAAACGTCCGGTGAGTTCCGATGACGTCGAAATGGCAATCAATCATATTAAATCGCAGCTGCGCGCCACCGGTGAGCGCGAAGTACCGAGCAAGATGATTGGCAATCTGGTGATGGAGCAATTGAAAAAGCTCGATAAAGTCGCCTATATCCGTTTTGCCTCTGTCTACCGCAGTTTCGAAGATATCAAAGAATTTGGCGAAGAGATCGCGCGCCTGGAGGACTAAGCCGTGCAGGACGAGTATTACATGGCGCGGGCGCTAAAGCTGGCGCAACGAGGACGTTTTACCACGCATCCCAACCCGAATGTCGGGTGCGTCATTGTCAAAGATGGCGAAATTGTCGGTGAAGGTTACCACCAACGTGCGGGTGAACCACATGCCGAAGTACACGCGTTGCGTATGGCGGGTGAAAAAGCCAAAGGTGCGATCGCCTATGTCACACTCGAACCCTGTAGCCATCATGGTCGTACGCCACCGTGCTGTGACGCACTCATCGCCGCTGGCGTAGCGCGCGTGGTTGCCTCGATGCAAGATCCTAACCCGCAGGTCGCTGGGCGTGGACTTTACCGTCTGCAACAGGCTGGCATTGACGTCAGCCACGGCCTGATGATGAGTGAAGCCGAGCAATTGAATAAAGGCTTTCTCAAGCGGATGCGCACCGGCTTTCCTTATATTCAGTTAAAACTTGGCGCATCGCTTGATGGTCGCACGGCGATGGCGAGCGGCGAAAGCCAGTGGATCACTTCGCCCCAGGCGCGGCGTGATGTACAACTACTGCGCGCGCAAAGTCATGCCATTTTAACCAGCAGCGCCACGGTGCTGGCGGATGATCCTGCCTTAACGGTGCGTTGGTCCGAACTGGATGAACAAACTCAGGCGCTCTACCCGCAACAAAATCTCCGCCAGCCGATACGTATTGTGATTGATAGCCAAAATCGCGTGACGCCGGAACATCACATTGTGCAGCAGCCCGGCGAAACCTGGTTCGCGCGTACGCAGGAAGATTCTCGTGAGTGGCCGGAAACGGTGCGTACCTTGCTGATTCCAGAGCATAAAGGTCATCTGGATCTGGTTGTACTGATGATGCAACTGGGTAAACAGCAAATTAACAGCATCTGGGTGGAAGCGGGGCCAACGCTCGCTGGCGCATTGCTGCAGGCGGGTTTAGTCGATGAGCTGATTGTCTATATCGCACCTAAACTATTAGGCAGCGACGCCCGCGGATTATGCACGCTGCCAGGGCTTGAGAAATTAGCCGACGCCCCCCAATTTAAATTCAAAGAGATACGTCATGTAGGCCCGGATGTTTGCCTGCATTTAGTGGGTGCATGATCTCCCGGCTCGAAAGGGAAGCAGCGCACGAAATATTATGCTAAAATCCGCCCCCCTGCGGGGCCATACTCGAACCCGAAGGAAGAAAATGAACATTATTGAAGCTAACGTTGCTACCCCGGACGCTCGCGTCGCCATCACCATCGCGCGTTTCAACAACTTTATCAATGACAGCCTGCTGGAAGGTGCAATTGACGCACTGAAACGTATCGGTCAGGTAAAAGATGAAAACATTACCGTTGTTTGGGTGCCTGGTGCCTATGAGCTGCCGCTGGCGGCGGGTGCACTGGCTAAAACCGGTAAATACGACGCGGTGATTGCGCTGGGTACGGTTATTCGTGGTGGCACTGCCCACTTTGAATATGTCGCTGGTGGTGCAAGCAACGGCCTGGCGCATGTTGCCCAGGACAGCGAAATTCCGGTTGCTTTTGGGGTTCTGACCACTGAAAGCATTGAACAAGCGATCGAACGTGCTGGCACCAAAGCTGGCAACAAAGGTGCAGAAGCTGCACTGACCGCGCTTGAAATGATTAATGTATTGAAAGCCATCAAGGCCTGAAATTAGTAAGGGGAAATCCGTGAAACCTGCTGCTCGTCGCCGCGCTCGTGAGTGTGCCGTCCAGGCGCTCTACTCCTGGCAGTTGTCCCAGAACGACATCGCTGATGTTGAATACCAGTTCCTGGCTGAACAGGATGTAAAAGACGTTGACGTCCTGTACTTCCGTGAGCTGCTGGCCGGGGTGGCGACTAATACCGCATACCTCGACGGACTGATGAAGCCATACCTGTCCCGCCTGCTGGAAGAACTGGGACAGGTAGAAAAAGCAGTACTGCGCATTGCGCTGTACGAACTGTCTAAACGTAGCGATGTGCCATACAAAGTGGCCATTAACGAAGCGATCGAACTGGCGAAATCGTTCGGCGCAGAAGACAGCCATAAGTTCGTCAACGGCGTACTCGATAAAGCAGCACCTGTGATTCGCCCTAACAAAAAGTGATATCCAGGCCGGTAGATTCACGGAAGACCGTTCCATGATCGCCGGCCTTTTCTTTTTTACCTGCTGAGGCATAACGTATGGCATGTGGCGAGTTCTCCCTGATTGCCCGTTATTTTGACCGTGTAAGAAGTTCTCGTCTTGATGTCGAACTGGGCATCGGCGACGATTGCGCACTTCTCAATATCCTCGAGAAACAGACCCTGGCGATCAGCACTGATACGCTGGTGGCGGGTAACCATTTCCTCCCTGATATCGATCCTGCTGATCTGGCTTATAAAGCACTGGCGGTGAACCTAAGCGATCTGGCAGCGATGGGGGCCGATCCGGCCTGGCTGACGCTGGCATTAACCTTACCGGACGTAGACGAAGCGTGGCTTGAGTCCTTCAGCGACAGTTTGTTTGATCTTCTCAATTATTACGATATGCAACTCATTGGCGGCGATACCACGCGTGGGCCATTATCAATGACGTTGGGTATCCACGGCTTTGTTCCGATGGGACGAGCCTTAACGCGCTCTGGGGCGAAACCGGGTGACTGGATCTATGTGACCGGTACACCGGGCGATAGCGCCGCCGGGCTGGCGATTTTGCAAAACCGTTTGCAGGTTGCCGATGCTAAAGATGCTGACTACTTGATCAAACGTCATCTCCGTCCATCGCCGCGTATTTTACAGGGGCAGGCACTGCGCGATCTGGCAAATTCAGCTATCGATCTCTCTGACGGTCTGATTTCCGATCTCGGGCATATCGTGAAAGCCAGCGACTGCGGCGCACGTATTGACCTGGCATTGCTGCCGTTTTCTGATGCGCTTTCTCGCCATGTTGAACCTGAACAGGCGCTGCGCTGGGCGCTCTCTGGCGGTGAAGATTACGAGTTGTGTTTCACTGTGCCGGAACTGAACCGTGGCGCGCTGGATGTGGCTCTCGGACACCTGGGCGTACCGTTTACCTGTATCGGGCAGATGACCGCCGATATCGAAGGGCTTTGTTTTATCCGTGACGGCGAACCTGTCACCTTTGACTGGAAAGGATATGACCATTTTGCCACGCCATAAAGATGTCGCGAAAAGTCGCCTGAAGATGAGTAATCCGTGGCATCTGCTTGCTGTCGGATTCGGCAGTGGATTAAGCCCGATCGTTCCTGGCACGATGGGATCGCTGGCGGCGATCCCTTTCTGGTATCTGATGACCTTTTTACCCTGGCAGCTCTACTCGCTGGTGGTGATGTTGGGGATCTGTATCGGCGTCTATCTTTGTCATCAAACGGCGAAAGATATGGGCGTGCACGATCACGGCAGCATTGTCTGGGACGAATTTATCGGCATGTGGATCACGCTCATGGCATTGCCGACCAATGACTGGCAGTGGGTCACTGCCGGATTCGTCATTTTCCGTATTCTGGATATGTGGAAGCCGTGGCCGATCCGCTGGTTTGATCGCAATGTACATGGCGGCATGGGGATCATGATCGATGATATTGTCGCCGGGGTGATCTCCGCAGGTATCCTGTACTTTATCGGTCATCACTGGCCGCTGGGTATTCTGTCGTAGTTGTGCACCAGTGCCTGATGTGACGCTTGTTGCGTCTCATCAGGCCTGGACTCTTATTTAAATCCTACGACCGGATGCGGTTTATACGGCGTTTCCAGTTCGGCAATCTGTTCCGGCTTCAAAGTGATATCCACCGCGTTCAATAGCTCATCAAGCTGTTCTTCGCGCGAAGTTCCGATAATCGGTGCGGCAATGCCCGGTTTACTCAACAACCAGGCCAGCGCAACTTGTGCTCGTGTTGCACCGAGTTCTTCGCTGACGCCTGTTAACCGCTCTGCGATCTGCGCGTCATTTTCATCGCTTTCTTTATAGAGATTTTTCCCCACCTCATCAGACACCAGTCGTGCGGTAGTTTCTCCCCACGGACGCGTCAGTCGCCCCCGCGCCAGCGGGCTCCACGGAATCACCGCCACGCCCTCCTGATAACACAGTGGCAGCATCTCGCGCTCTTCTTCGCGATAAATCAGATTGTAGTGATCCTGCATACTGACAAACTGCGCCCAGCCGTGCTGTTTTTGTAGCTTCAGGGCCTGAGCAAACTGCGAAGCGTGCATGGATGACGCGCCGATATAACGCGCTTTCCCGGCTTTTACCACGTCGTTCAGGGCTTCCAGCGTCTCTTCGATCGGCGTGTTGTAATCCCAGCGATGAATTTGCAGGATATCGACATAATCCATGCCGAGACGGCGCAGGCTGTCGTCGATAGAGCGCAAAATTTGTGCACGGGATAATCCTTCCGGTAAATCACCAACGCGATGGAACACTTTGAACCGCCCCGGGTTTCCTGGAGAGTGTTTTATCTGTGAACTCAGGCTGCCA
>ERZ1673739.1453-NODE-1453-length-25909-cov-12.443955_pt1 | contig 25909 bp, 16 predicted proteins | sample MGYA00580210_ERZ1673739 | MGnify/ENA primary metagenome ERZ1673739 (study PRJEB41218, sample SAMN15661749) | gut metagenome | host: Homo sapiens | place: Canada: London | collected 2015-08-20/2019-03-30 | study: EMG produced TPA metagenomics assembly of...
TATTGTTACAGAAAAATGGAAGCATGACAGGGAATTTATGATTGCTTGTACATACCGGACCTGCCATTTCTGTCATTCCATAACCGTTCATTAATCCATATGGGGCATGATGCTCTTTCAAAAAATGAAACGTATCTGTCTCCCATGATTTATTCATTCCATCTCCGCCATAGGCTATCGTCTTTGCAAAAAAAAGATTCGTTCTCTGAACCTTTTTATTTTTCATTAGTGCTTCTATATGCAACGCACCACCACTTAAATGATTTGGTTTATATTTCAAAAACTGTTGTGGAAAATGCTCTGCTGTTGGATCTGGGCAAAGAATATTTTCAAGTCCCACACACAGAACCATATGAACCCCCAAAAATAGGCCATAGGCTAAGAACGGTGGAATGGTATCTAAAAAACGTTCTCCATTTTGAAAGTCCAGCACTTTATCTGCATATTTGTATTGAAATGCTATCGTATTCGCTGCGCGGTTTGACAACAATACACCTTTTGCCTTGCCGGTTGTCCCTCCTGTATATGCAATCACTGCAGGTGCATCTGCTTTTATTTCCGGATATTCTACATTCTTCCCCTGTCCTGCCTTCAGAAATTCTGAAAATAAAACACAATTTTCCTGCTTTACTTTTGATTTCCACTTATAAATCGTACCGATTACACATGGCATAGATTCTGCCAGCGAAACACCTATGATATGTTTTACAGTTGTTTCCCTGGATGCCTGTACAATCTTTTCCAATGCCAGATCAACCGTAATCACAACTTTACTCTCCGTTACGGATAACTTCTCATGAATCTCCGCTTCCGTTGCATTCATCACAAGCATATTGGCGATCGCTCCGATTTTATTGATTGCATAAAGCAGATACACAGCCTCCGGCATAGCCAGAACACAAAGACTCACTGCATCACCAGCCCTGACACCATACGCTGTTAATGCTCTTGCACATGCATCAATCTTCTCCTGCATTTGCCGATGCGTAACCTTTTTTCCAAAGTAATTCAAAGCAGCCTCATCCATCCGGTCTACATTACAGGAAGTCAGATAATCATACATCGAACCTTCCGGCAATGGACGATGCAGAACCTCTTCTCCATAATATTTCAGCCACGGTTTATCGATAGACGGATACCCCGTCAGCTCATGCTCTGTCTGTCTGTCTGTCTGTCTGTCTGCGAAATCATATTTCTCTCATTCTCCTTTGTCAAACTACTTTTTCATAAAAATATCGTCTCAAATTCTCTGCTACATTTTTCTTGTCGAGATCCAATTCCTTCTGGATATATTCCCTGCTGTTCAAGTTGGTTTCCGTCAGGACATTTTTCTTTAGTCGTAAAACACTCAGCGATCTTACAACTGCTTCATATTCTCGCTCTTCGTCCGTTTTCTTGGTCAGATATTCTGCTTCAAATACATCGTGTTTCCAATTCAGCTTACGAAATGTATCCATCACATAAAAATCCACAAAATAGTGTCCAATATCTCCATATTCATTTCTTTTCATCGGAACAAGATGACGTTCCATCATATGGTAAACTGCTGTTGCCATCTGATCCCGTACATAGCTGCTCATGGATTTTATCCGGTATTTTTCACTCTCTTCTTTTCCCGGATAATAATCCTGTATGTTCAAATTAAGATTTCTTACATCTATCGGATTCCCTACATCTAGATATGCCACGTTATTCTCATAATCTTTTACCAGGGCAACCGGAACAATCTTTTTTCCGGTCTTTAATGCCAGATTCACCGGACCGTCATAGAGTGGTTTTATCAATCTGTTTAAATCATAATTGTGCGAACCCTCCGGGAATATCAGAATGCTTTGTGTCTGTAATACACGTTCCATTTTTGCAGGAAGCGCACTTCTTTCCTCTGGATTAAGAATGTCAAATACAATCATGCCATTTAACCAGGACAAGTACGCCTCAGGATTGTATCTTAAAGTTTCTACCGAGCCTAATATCAGATATGCATTTCTGTCGATAACATTCAACATAGTTTCAATGTCTTCCGGGCAGACATGACTTCCTACGAAAATATAGTTTTCCTCTTTATCCAGCTTGGGATATCGCTCGACAACAATATTGTTGGCATTCTTTTTCGTTGACAGTGGGTAATGCGATAAAGGTATTCTGTCTGGTTTCAGATTTCCGTAATACTCTTCATCACTGGCATAATCCGGTGTATCTTCCCTTATAATCGTTGCATTTGTAAAAATATTGCATAGTTTACGAAAAGCTCCGTTTGTCTTTCGCCTCAGGAAAAGACCAGTGTCAGTGGTAAAATGGTCTACATCTTTTGTATTCAGTTGGTTGATAAATAAATTTTTATAATGTTTCATCTGTTTTCTCTTTTTCTATATCTTAAAATCTTCTTTGAAAATCCTGGCGCTTTTCCCTTGCAACAAGTTCACGGGCATATTGTACATGAGTTCTTCTGCCTTTTTTCAGTATTTTTACAACTCTTCCAGAGCTTTTACATCTGTTTTTCCAAATATGATGCATATATCCCTTAAAATCGCTCTATTCTAATTTTTTAAAATATTTTCAGTTTAACTTTCAGAAGCAATCTGAATCAATTTTTCCATATCCCTTTTACCAGATGATTTAACCGGAAATCTATCCAGTACTCTGAATTCAACAGGTATCTGTTCTGTTTTTAACCTTTTTTTACATATTCGTTGAACTTCACTGAGAACTTTATCTTTATTCTCTTTTTCTGAAAAGATAACAAATGCAAATGCTTCTTCATAACCGTCAGGTTGTTTTCTTCCTACAACCTCACATTGATAAACGCCATCCACTTTAAGGATTACATTTTCAATATCAAAATTGTAAATTTTCTCACCCGATTTTGTAGTAAAATAATCATTTGCTCTTCCTTCCACAAAAAGGAATCCATCCGGATCTACATATCCTACATCACCCGTACATCCCCATTCATTCCCATCTGGATCTCTCCAAAAAAATTCTTTAGTTGCATCGGGTCTCTTATAATACTCTTTCATTCTGGCCGGTGTTAAAATTCTGATTTCTCCACGCTGATTGTATTTACATTCTTTATTGCTTTCACCATTAAACGCAGCTACTGTAACACCCTTTATTGGATATCCAGCTGATCCCAGTTTGTACCACTTCATTGACGTTGAGGTTGCTGTTGCCCCTAACTCACACATTCCATAACCTGTTACCAAATGATATTTGCAGCCATATTGATGTAATACTTCATTCAATTTTCTTTCGGTACCAGGTAGTGTTTTTTCTCCGCCTGTAATCGGATATGTAATAAATGATAAATCTATATTCTTTCCTTTTATATTATTCAAAAAATGTAACCATAAAGAAGTCGCACCCATGATTATATTCGGTTTATATCTTAAGATATCTTTCGAGAAATTTTCCTCGCTAAAGACCGGCTCTATGATTAATGAGAGTCCAAGACATAATGGCATAAATAAACAAAAAACCGCACCGGTTGAAAACCATACCGGCACAATTTGCAAGTAGGTATAATTACGATTATATTCAAACCCAGTATGTTCATAATGTGCAATAGTCGCATTCATTCCCTTATTCGTTAAAACAATTCCTTTCGAAGCTCCGGTAGTGCCTGACGAATAAACCATAATTGCCGGAATATCAGACTTGCATTCTTCCTTACAACTTTTTCCATCATTTATTTTAAGAAAGTCTCTGAACGAAAGGATTTTTTTAGAATATGGTATTTTTTTCTTTAATTTTATACCTGCAATCAGTTTAGTTATTGTAGGCATCGACTCAACTATAGGAACCACTACTGTTCTTTTTATGCATAGTCCTAAACATAATATGGATCTTCTTCCACAACCGGTTTATCTATGTCCGGATACTCTTCTTTATCTCCACCCGGGTTTTCTTTTTCTGCATCTGGCAGTTTTTCCATCAGATGCCGGACTGTATAGTTGACTTTCTGCTTCTCCCATTTTGCATAGACCGTCATATCTTTTGCCGGCATCGTCTGGCCAAATGCGTTCTCACATGCCTCGTCTGTATACCAGCCTTCAAATACATAGCCTTTTCTTGTCGGCATCGGTGATGCAATCTTGTCACCATATCTTGCTGTCACTTCTGTCTGGTCTGATTCTCCGCCTTTTGCATCAAAGGTCAGCTTGTACTCATTCAGATCATAGTACACTTTCAGTACAAGACTGCCATCTGCCTTGATCGTTCCCTTCGGCAGTTCACCTTTTAAGTGATAGACTTTCTCGTCAAGATCTGCTGCTTTTGCTGTGACTTCCTCTCCCATCTGTCCGGTCAGAGCCGCAGTCTCGCTTAAGCTGTATCCGCTGTTATCCGTATTCTGCACGTAGTATTTCACGGTATAAGTAATGCCTTCCAGTGCTTTCCATTTTGCAATGTAGGTCTTATTCTCAGATGGAACTTCCTTTGGAACCCCAGCGCCTTCTTCGTCCTCCCAGCCAAGGAATTCATATCCCGGTCTGTAGACTGCCGGTGTCGGCATCATGGTTCCATACCGGTAATTTCCGTCTGCGATCACTTCTGTCTCCGTTCCATTCTCCGTCTCTTTTTCGGACTTGAATGTCTGTGTATATTTATTTCTTGCATAATAGTAATTGATGACCAGGCTGCCGTCTGCTTTTACAGTCTCCGTAAGCTGCGGCGGTGTTACAAATCCCTCCCGCTCTTTTGGAACCGGACTTACTTCCTCTTCCGTCCTGCCATTCATTTTCACCGGAGTCTGCGCTTCATAGCTTCCATTCGTTCCTTCTATATAATCTACGACTGTATAACCCACATCGGCTGCTTCCCATTTTGCATAGACAAGTCTGTCTTCTTCCGGCATGGTTTCCGGAATTGTGTATGGAATGGTGAGATCCATGTCCTCATACCAGCCGGCAAATGTGTATCCGAGTCTTACCGGATTTTCCGGCCTCTTGATCTCTGCGTTATATTTTCCGGTAATTGCATCGACGAAAGATCCGCCATTACTCTGGAATGCAATATAGTAACCATCTCGCAGGCGGTCCCAGTGAAGCTTGATTTTTCTTGCACATGGCTTCGTATTAAAGGTACCTTCCTGGTTTTTCCATGTAATGATCATCTCACCGTCCTGCTCCGGCTCATCACCTGGATTTACACGGATAATATTGGTCGCCGGATCATACGTAAACGCACTGTTCGTCATGGAAATGTTGAAATACTTTGTATCATCTTCGTAAATCTTCTCGTAATATTTTCCGTCGTCCAGTCCGGTCTTCATATCCATGTACTGCATCTTGAAATATTCATCCGGGATCTGAACCGACTGAATCTCCCGCTTCATATTAATCTCGGCAACCTTATCCTGGGTATAAGCAAAATCCAGTACATTTTCTAGAACACCTACCTTATAAAGCGGCCACTCATTTTCGTAAAGTGTCGGATTATAGGTAAATGCATTGGACAGTGCCTGTGCCTCGAACTTCACTTCCAGATAAATACCGATTTCCAGATACATAGCTCCCATAGCACGGCTGCTTCGTCCTGCCGATGCCGTATACTTCAATTCGTAGTAGAGGTAACCCCAGACCTGTGCATAACCGCCCACATCCGCCGAGATACCGACACTGGCGATGGACGTTGATAATAATCCCACACGCACCGTCAGTCTCACACCGGCTTTGATGCCAAGAGTTCCCATAGCATATGCCGTGAATTCATACTGCTCCTCTACCAGATCTATCGTATCATTGGTCGCCGTCCGCTCTTTGACCCGTACACAGAAGACATACTCTTTCGCATTCTTATACCAGTACGTCATTCCGATGGAAATGTTCACATTTGCGGAAACAACGAATTCCAGCTTCACCTGAATATCAATGATCAGAAGCACACGGAAATGCTGGTCTACCAGCGGACGCTTGTAGATTTCCACCCAGTCTGCCTCGTCTGCCAGAAGTTCCGAGTACCTCTCTGCCAGAGACTTGGATACGGATATTTCATCTCCGCCACTGACGAGACCTGATGCAGAATTTAGATAATCCTCGCCATTCTCCATCATATTCTTCAGCTCTTCGGTAATTTTGTTGACACCTTTTCGTAATTTCGAACTGGAATCAGATAATGGGTTTCCAGTTTCTGCAGTCTTGAAGTTGACATTTAGTCCGATTCCTGTGTATTCATATAATTCCAGAGACGCCGTTACGCGGTAATCTGCAATGTACGGAATAAATCCCCATCTTTTCCACACGGCTGAGCCGTCCACATCGATGGATACACGGACTTCCTGTTCAAATGTCGCCGTGATCATGATCTCGATGTCTGCACCCCGGTTCACATGAATTGTAATCGGCACGCCGATCTCCAGTGCAAGCCTTAGTCCACTCACATCTCCGTCAAAATGTTTCAGTGTCGTTCCGAGATTCGCTTTTACTGTCGGTACTCCTAATTCCACACGGGAACCGCCTGCCCCACCTGCGGCTCTTGCCTTTCTCAACTGGCCATAGCCCTGGCTCTGAACCATGATGTCTGCATTCATATCTTCCTTGAGAGATCCCTGAAGCTCCTCAAAAGATTCTGTCTCCATTGCCGCATCGGCAACTCTTTCTGCCACTTCGGATGCGAATCCGCTGTCTACTGCCTGTGTCTCAATATCCTCTTCCAGCTCCTGCACATCGGTATCTTCCAGAAGGTCCTCCCCTTCTACATTTTCCTTCTGGTACACATCCATAGTCTGGCGCATATCTTCTTCGCTCACAGGTATATAGCTTACTATGTATCTTTCTCCTGATAACAGAACACTCGTAATCTCTCCATAGAGAGACACAGTTCCGCTTCCATTTTCTCCCATTGTACCTGTGTAAAGTGCCAGATAATCGCCCTCATCTACGGTTGTCTCACTGTCCAGATCCATAGCCCGGCTCATAGCATCATCACCAAAGGTCAGGTCGCTGACATTAATCGTTACACTGTTATTATCCGGGTCACCGTCCTGATCTTTGTCCATAGAAAGCGGCAGCACATCCGGCATAAAGAGCACGTCTTCCGGTCTGGAGCCGCGATATGTATACTTGTCCCCATCCGCTCCTGTAATCTCGATAAATGACACATCACTGTTGTCACCAGAGGACATATCCATGGTCGGGATCACATCACCGGAATAAATTGCGACCTGGTCGCCGACTTCTAACTGCTTCTTATAAGTAAATGTTCCGGTCGTATCACTGCCTTCTTCGGTCAGGGAACCGTCTGTTCCAATCGTCATTGCCGCGATTGAAACTTCCTCTACTTTCTTTCCATTTACAGTCAGATTGGAAAGCTCTTTCTTATGAATATACTTGATCTCTTTATTTAACTCTACATTTTTGACTTCTTCGCGGTAGACCGTAAAATCATAGACACGGATCGTCGGGTCAAATCCTGTAAAATATAACGCCTTTTCCTGAAGCTCCAGCTTATAGGCTGCCCCCGGTGTCCATCCGTTCGGATTGCTGATCGTAAATGTATGGTCTGCTCCTTCGGTCACATCTACCGTAACCGTTTCAGAAGAATCTGTCACGTTTTTTATCGTGAAATTTTTCCGCACCTGGTCAGGCGTCATAGCAGCACTTGTATCCGTCACCGGAATCGTAAAATCTGCTGCCACATCATTTGCTCTGGCATAAGTCGCCATGGACACTTCTTCCATCGGCTGGTTGTCTGCATAAGAGGCATATAATGTCACATCACTCAGAAGACGGTCCTTACTGTCCACATATCTGGTGCATGCTTCATCGTAACACCAGCCAAGAAATGTACTGGACTTTTTCACCGGTGCCGGCAGATCCTTCAGAACGGTTCCTGCCTGGTACTGCTCCTGTGTTACTGTGATCATCTGATCTGCCTGCTGCGGATTCTTCTTCGTGATAGTCCCGCCATTTGTCTCATATGTAATATTGTACGCTGTATCCTGAAATGCAATGTCAAAAGTCAGGTGATCTGTATAATCACCTGTATAGTTCGGTTTGTCCAGAATGTTGCAGTCATATTCCTGCTGCTTATGGCTCTCATCTTTCGTAAGACTTGCGACAACCGAACCATTTTCCAGTGCCGAACCACTCTGCGGATTTCTCAGTTCATATGCAAGACTATGTAATCCACTCTTTAATTTCCAGTCATTTTCAGACTGGACTGTCACGCTCACATGATCCTTGTCATATAATCCACCTGCATCCGCTTTTATCGTAAGCTTATCCCCATCCGCATTGACCGTCTGTGGAATATCCACATAGTAGTAACGTTCCGTCCACTTTGCATAGAGGACAACACTGCCGGAATGATCCGCAGTGCTAAGCGAAGTAACCGGCTCTCCGTTAAACTCCTCATTATCATACCAGCCGGCAAATTCATATCCCGCTTTTGTGATCTGCTCCGCTCCCGGAAGCTCTGTCACCGGCTCATCGTAATTAGACGGAGCCGTGTAACCTTCTGCAAACGTTCCTCCATTTTTCTTATAGTCAATGCCAGATTCCTTCCGCGCATTCGAACCCTGAGACGTTCCTTCCTCCGAATGCATAACCGGATTCTGCGTATTCGCATCTTCAGCAAATGCTGCGACCGGCACTGATGTTGCAAACAACACCGCGCTCAAAATCATACTGACCAGACGTTTCTTCATATGTATTATCCCTCCTCATTTTTTTCTCAAAAATAAGTCTCTATACATATTGTATCAAAAAAAATACATTCCTCACATGCCCGTTGAAAGCCCAAAAAGTGCCTGTTTTACAATTCCTTTTGTAAAACAGACACTTTTTCGTATCCTGTTATTCTATTGATTTACGAATTCTTTAATCTTATCGCGTTTATCAATCTGTAGTTTTTCCAGAATTCCGGAGACATAATGCTTCACCGTATTCACAGACAGTCCCAAATGTTCTGCAATCTCCTGGTTCGTCCAATCACGGCACGCCAGCATGGCTATGGAAAATTCCAGCGGGCTCAGAAGATCCGTCACTGCCTTTTGCATCTTGGGATTGTGAATCTTCATCCAGCCACGGCTGAATGCAAGTACACCATCTACAAGCTTCTTGTACATTTCCGGCTCTTTTTTCCGGATACAGACTTCCAAAACTCCCTGCAGCAGACCATGATACTCGATAAATGGTTCCATGAATTTGTCAAATCTTGCCCACTCCCATGCCTGGCTCACCGTCTGAATCGCCTCTTCTTGTTCTTTCAGATTGATCTGACACATTGCCTGCACACAGCCCAGATAAATCATGGAGATCGGGTATACTCCGTCTGCCATCAGAAATGCACCCTGCACAACACCTTTTGCCTTAGCATAATCCTGTCTCAGATAAATCTCATGCGCCAGAAGGCTCACCGCAAATAACCGCTGTCCGATTGGCAGATACGGAATGTACTGCTGAAGCGGCGGTGTTCCTTCCTCCGGCGGTATATGAAGAAATATGCTGATTACATAAAATGCGAACAGGCAGGCCGCTTTTACATTCACAGGTGCATCCTCCTGCATTGCCTGGGTCAAACACTGATGTACATCTTCCCTTGTACGCTGTGCTGCCTGAGGATCTCCAAGTGTAAGATTCGCAAATGTGTAAAGCATATCCGCCGATAGCCGGAGCATCACATCATCGTGATCCAGATAATCTTTTACCGTCTCCACACATTTTTCCGCCTGCGCCGAGAAGAAATAATATTCTCCCTGTGCAATCCGCGCCAGTTCCTTATCTTCTATTTTCTCAATTGCTTCTGCTGCTTTTCCCGATTGAAAGGCACTTCCAACCAAAGGAAGGATGACTCTGTCAGATATTTTCATTTCTTTCACCACTTCTTATAAAATTATATTTTCCGTCAATATAGTCTTTAATGTCGACAGCAGCTTATCAACCTGGATCGGCTTTGCTATATGACCATTCATTCCGGCCGCAATAGCCTTTCGCTTATCTTCTTCAAATGCATTTGCCGTCATTGCAATGATCGGTATGCATGCCTTATCCTTATCCGGCAGGCGCCTGATTACCCGTGTTGCTTTATAACCGTCCATTTGCGGCATCTGGATATCCATGAGGATCATATCATATGTGCCTGCCGGCATTTTCATTATTCTGTTTACACACTGAATGCCATCCTCAACACGTTCTATTTTAAGACCGGCACGCTCAAGGATCACTTCTGCGATCTCCGCATTCAGATCATTGTCCTCTGCCAAAAGGATATTCTTTCCTTCAAGTATTTCACTACAGGTTTCTGGATTTTCAGCATTGTTTTTTACATAATAGCTTTCATCCGCTATCCTGTATTTTAGTGTTACAGTAAAGGTACTGCCCTTTCCGAGCTCACTCTCTACCTCGATTGTTCCGCCAAGCAGATCAACATATTTTTTTACGATGGACATTCCAAGTCCGCTTCCTGTGATTTTGCTCTTTGTGGTGTTCCGCTCACGTGTGAATGCGTCGAAAATCTTTGTCAGATAATCCCGGCTCATACCGATTCCGGTATCGCTCACGCTGGTCCTTACGATCATGTACCCGGGCTCATCACATGCTAATTCGTCTATGTTTAACATAACAGAACCACCGGATGGAGTATATTTTATGGCATTGCTCAGGATATTGACAAATATTTCTTTCACCTTGGTAATATCTGTCAGTATATGTTCATGCTCTATATTTATCGTGTAATGAAGTTCAAGATTCTTTTTCTTTGCTTCATCCTCAAATATTTCAAACAACGTCTGCCGGATATCTTCAATCCGGGCATAGTTCTCATCAATCTCCATCTTTCCGCTCTCAATCTGTGCCATATCAAGTACATTATTTATGATCGACAGAAGAAGGCTTCCTGACTGCTGAAGTTTTTTTAAATGTTCTGATGTTTCGGGCAGATCCTTTCCTTTTAGTTCATCCTTCATAAGCTGTGCATAGCCCAGAATTGCATTCATAGGAGTACGGATGTCATGTGACATATTGTTAAGGAATCGGGTCTTTGCCAGACTGGCGGTCTCTGCTTTCTTCAAAGCGATTTCCAGTTTGTCATTGAGTTTTTGTGTATCATTTGCCGCAAGCTTTGCGACAGCTTCTGCTTTTCTTGCCTTTTGTAAAAGTACAAGGATAATGCTAATTATGCTAAGTACAAATAATCCTACAGCGGCAAAAAAAGCAAGCATATTGTCTTTTACAAAATCAGAAAATGTTACTTTATCTGCAGTACTGTCATAGATGGCAAGTGCACTCGTAAGCATATCCGACGGCATGGCCTTCAAAGTCTTATTCAGTATCGATAACAGGATTCCCTCTCCAGTTTTGACCGCGAAGCATGCCTCCATTGTTTTTGTAAGCGGAATGCTCTTGAAATTTTGACTGTTATCATATATCAACGCCTGACTTGCTCCCATGAGGAAACAGTCTGCTTTTCCGTTCGTGACCATATCTGCCGCATCATCCAGCGAATCACAATCTACAAGCTTCCATTGCGGATAGTTGAAAGCAATGTGCTGTTTTAAGGCTTCTTTTCCCTTAGGCACAGCTACTGTATATACCTCATTCTCGTCAAAATTTTTCTCATCTGTTACCGCCATCAGACTGTAGGTCCAGGCTGTATTCGTCAGTGCATATCCTTTCTCTTCTGCGAGATAAGGATTTCTGCCGGCATAAAAGATCATGTCGATTTCCCGATCCTGCAGCGCCCGAATCAGCTCGTCATAGTTATCATATTCCTGTAAAACAAATTCCAGCGTCTGATTTCCCAGACAGTCTTTGGCATAGGATACATATTCTGCCAACGTACCGGTAAGTTGTCCAGTCTCTTTATCCATGAAAAAAATTGCCGGATCAGTACTCAAAAATCCTATTCGGATTGCGCCATGTTCTTTCATCCAGGACTTTTCTTCTCCTGTAAGGATCTGGTTATAATCAAGGGTAAAATACTTTTTATACAGATCTGCCTTAAAAAACGGACTGTCCTGATCTAACTGACGCATTGCCCGGTCCAGCTCTGTCTTGATATCGCTGCGGTCTTTATTTATCACAAAATATATGCCTGATTTGCCAATAGTGGCAACCGATGATATTCCCTGTTCAGACCAGATGGATTCCTCCAGAGATACAAACGCATCAATCTCATGATTCGCTAATTTCTTTTCGACATCATCATTATTATACACATTTACATGCTCTGTGTGTATACCATTCTTATTCTCCCACTCCGTCAGCATGATCTCCGGCTCTGTACCCAGGAGCACACCTACACGTTTCCCATCCAGAGACTTGAAATCAGAGATTCCGCTATCCATATTGGACAGATCAGCATAAAGAATATATTTCTCCTCACCCATCGGGTCATCTGAAAAAAGCATCTTTTGTGCACGTTCACCGGTGTAAGAGATATCACCCATAATATCAATCTCACCGTTTTCAAGCTTATCAAAACAGTTGGACCAGTCACATTTTACATACTCAAATTTCCATCCGGTATAACCTGCCAGAGCCTGCATGAGCTCGTAGCCATATCCTCGTCTGACACCGTTTTTATCAACATAATCGAAGGTATCCTCGAAGGAACCGACACGGATGATCCTCTGTTCGTTTGTCTGTGTTTCATCATTATCCGTTTCGGCAGCCCGGCAATGCACTGACAGCATCACCCACATTCCTAAAAACACAAATATAGCTGCACATAATACGGTTAATTTTTTTCTACTTTTCATTGGCTCTTTTCTTTGCATTGTTCTCACTAACTCACCAGTTTATGAATTACTTTTACCAGCAATTCCCCGTCAACAGGCTTGGCAACATGTTCATTCATTCCCGCTTCTTTTGCTCTTATTCTGTCCTCCGTGAACGCATTTGCTGTCATTGCAATGATCGGTATTTCTTTTGCATCCTCTCTGTCCAGAGACCTGATCATCTTTGTAGCTTCATAACCATTCATGACCGGCATCATAATATCCATAAGAATGACATCAAATCCACCAGGTCCACTTTTTCTGAACAGCTCAACCGCTTCCTGACCATTCCATGCTTTTGTCACGTCAGCCCCTTCATTCTGAAGCAAAAATTCAGCGATTTCCATATTCAGTTCATTATCTTCTGCCAGAAGAATATGCAGTCCCTTTATAGATTTTTCTGATATATCCTTCTGTTCTTCACGTTTATCCGCATCCAGATCTATCTTAAATGGAACCCGGATCACAAATGTAGTCCCTACACCGTATTCACTTTCGAGGGTAATGGTTCCACCCATTTTCTCGACCAGATTCTTTGCGATCGCCATTCCCAGGCCTGTTCCTGGAAATTTTGTACGGCTTCCTGTATGTTCCTGTGCAAATGGTTCAAAAATATGTTTCTGGAACTCCTCAGTCATTCCGATTCCTGCATCCCGGCAGATAAATTCCATTGTCGTCATTCCTGGCTGTTCGGATGGGATTTCCATGCAGCTAAGATAAATATGTCCGTTTTCTCTGTTATATTTCACTGCATTGGACAGGATATTCATCATCACACGTTTCACATACCCCGGACTTCCAATAAGATTCCGGTGTATGATTTCTTTTTTCTCCCACATGATCCGGATATTCTGTTCTGCTGCCACCTGCTCGATCACAACAAATACTTCCCTGGAAATACTTCTCAGATTAAATGGGATCTCCTCCAGAACGATCTCACCGGACTCCAGCTTACTCATATCCAGAACATCATTTACCAGCTCCAGCAACAGATTGGATGCCTCTTTAATCTTTGTCCTGTATTCCGTCTGTTTCTCCATATCATCTGCATAATGGTCTGCCATATCGACCAAGCCGCAGATTCCATTGATCGGAGTCCGGATATCATGGCTCATCCGCTGGAGAAACTCTGTTTTTGCCTCATTGGCAGCCTCTGCCTTTTTTGCAGCTATCAGAAGTTCTGCCTTATATTTTTCGTCTTTTTCCTGTTCCTGTTTCCGGTGTGTCAGATTGGTTCTATATGCCCAGAACCAGAATATACTGAATATCAGAAGATAAATAAAAATAACACCTGCTACATTTAATGGAAGATTATGAAACACTTCCGTATCCGGAAGATACGCATAAATATAATAATCCCGCTGCTTCAGCATGATTCCGTAACATCCGGTCCCTTTATTCTTCAAATGGAAAATGTGCTGACTGTCTGTATGCTTTTTCATTGCCTGAACCACCTCATTGCCGGCGGTGTTCTGCCACAGAAGTTTCTCATCATTGCTGGCAACAACGATTCCCTCATCTGCAACAATAATTGTTCCATCTTTCTGGATACTATAACCATTTAAAAGTCCCTGTATCGTCAACGTATAGTTTCTGGCAAATTCAGGAGATGTGTAATAATAGGTCGCAACGATACCTGGTGCATCTTTTCTGGCACAGGCTGCAATGTCAATATGTGATCCGTCTTTCCTGTTAAACCGTTCTGAATAAGTTCTTTCTTCATATCCGGCAAAATCCATGATAATGTCTTTTTGCAGATACGCCGTAATCTCACCTGTCAGAGACTCATCCGTACTGTATTCGCAATCCGTCTTTCCCTCGGCATCCAGTACAATGACACCATCCACCCAGAGAGTCTGCAGATTTTCTTTCAGGAACTCCTGACTTAGCTGACCGCCGTTTTCTATTTCCGTATCGATATTCGTACTCATCTGTCTGGCACTTTCAATGGCGCGGAGAAGGCTTTTGGATTCCGAAGATTCATTATAATGGGTGTAGGTGGAACACTGCACTTTCACATAGTTTACAATCTCCACCATTCTTTTCTCTGCTTCCGCTTTTTCTGCGTGGAAGAAATAAAACAGAGATACTACAGCCACACAGATTCCAATCAGACCACCAATCAGCTGGATTCGTTTTTCTTTTTTCTTTCTCTTAATATCCAAGATCATCCACCTCCAGATATTTCTGGGGATCATCCAGATATTTTCCAATGATTTTCAGGGATGTGCCATCCTGACGCATCTCCTCCAGTGTCTGATCCATCTGCTCACAGATTCCCCGATCGTCATCTTTTGCAAAAGCAACGCCTATTCCAGTAATCATCAGAGGCTCTTCCAGGATACGGAAGCTCGCATCATAATCCTTCATATACTGGACAACTGATTCCTCGTGTGCTGCAACTGCATCTACATATCCTTTCCCAAGAAACGTGTAGATCAGCTCCATGTGTCCCAGGCTGATCAGATTGCCCAGCTTTGGAATTCTCTCATCCGTCCGGTTCAGAAAGATGCCTTCCGGTTTGGTTGTGGACTGAACCGCCAGGTTCTTTCCCTCCAGGTCACTCAGTTTATAGATATCGCTGTTCTCATTTACAGCAACCACCTGGCGGCTTGCGATGTATGGTCCCGCCCAACGATAATCGTCAAGGCGTCCTTCCATGGAAAAACATCCCATAATACAGTCAATCTCTCCACTCTCCACCAGTTCTTTTTTCTTCTCCCAGTTAATCTGTACAACATCCACCTGATATCCCATTCTTTTGAATGCTTCTGTAGCTAGTTCTACATCTATACCAGTTGGTACACCATCCTCATTCAGATAATTGTATGGAGGATAGTTGTCGCTGCCGAGCGTAATGACCGGCTTTTCTGTCTCTTTTTTACTGCTGTCTGTATGTTTACACCCTGTCAGGGTGACCGCTATAATTCCCACAAGCAGAATGCCTGCGATCACTCTTTTTCCTTTCATTTTCTTTTCACTCCTGCTATAAAAAAATAGCACTGCTAAACAAGCAGTGCCTACTATTATCTGCAACTGGCTGCCATTTTACAGGCCCTGTAGCTTTGCGTCGCAGACTTTCGTCTGTTTTGCCACAAATGTTTCCTTTATTCTACCATGTCATGTTTTTTCTTGTCTATTCTTTTCTGCTTTATAGCAAAATTTATAGCAAAATTTCTTTACACACATCAATCCATCCACATGCCCCGGCGACATCTTCCAGTTCCGCAATTGTAAGCCTGACTGCACTGTGATCATTGCCGGCTGCCGGATAGACAGTTTCAAAACGTTTTAATGACTCATCCAGATAGACTGTGATTCCCTCTTTAATCCCAAATGGACACACTCCGCCCGGAGCATGTCCAATATATTCTTCTACTTCACCAAACGGAATCATCTTCGCCTTTACATGAAACAGATCCTTATACTTACGGTTATCAACCTTCGCCGTTCCTTCTGTCAGGATCAGTATCGGTTCTCCATCAACCAGAAATGACATCGTCTTTGCGATCATTCCCGGTTCTACACCAAGTGCCTCTGCTGCAAGCTGCACCGTTGCGCTTGATTCTTCCAGTTCAATGATGTGATCTGCATAACCTTTTTCTTCCAGATACTTCTTTGCTTTTTCTAATGACATAATTCATGCTTCCTTTCCTGCATACCCTAAAAAAGGGTAGCAAAAAAGCGGGTGATGGGAATCGAACCCACGTATCCAGCTTGGAAGGCTGGTGTTCTACCATTGAACTACACCCGCATTAACAATGCTCATTTATAATAGCATGGAATTTTATGAAATGCAAGTACTTTTTTAAATTTTTTTAATTTTTTTGACATTTAACTCAATTTCATATCTACAAGACTTGCCACTACTAATTCTCCTATTTGCAATATTTTTTCAAAGTGCTACAATATGTAACCGAAAAAATATTACATCAAAGAAGGTATATGATATGTTCCAATATTATCTGATTCATTATTTTAACTTTAAGAATGCCGGAGGCTTCATGCTTGTCTCCCTGCTCTGCCTGATCGCAGTGCTTGCGATCGTTGTTCTGGCAGCAAAGCTTAAGAAACACTATAAACTTAATACACAGGATCTGACGCCAAAACAGATCCGGAAGCTGAACCATATCCACAAAGTAAAAGAAATCTCGCTTATTGAAAGCTTTTATGAGATGGTATTTTCCAGTACTTCGGTACTGTTGTTCCTGTCTCTTTATTATATTATCGATGAGCGGATCCCACAGGCTGCCTTTTACTGGCAGAAATACCAGAACATTATCTTACTTTTATTTCTGGTATTTTCTGTATTTATGACAAACTGGTTCGATATCCTGTTCGTTCCGTTAACTGCAATTCCGACCAGACAAAAGGCGTCCGTGCGACTGATCTCTGCCTTTTATATTATTCTGATCTTATTATATATCAAGTTCATCTACCATGATTCGAACTATGATTCACTGATCATGTATTTTATCACACTGGCAGTCGGCCGTTTCCTGTACTTTGATTCTACACTGGAAGATATCAAAGAAACACTGCAGGGTGTCGCAAGAAATCTGCCGCTTCTGGTACTGATGGGAAGTTATTCCGCCATCGTATGCTGGTATGGATTCCACTGTGGATTCCTGTTGACTTCCAACGGTGTGATCCTTAGTACGCTACTGGCGCATCTTTTTATGGATGTATCGATTTTTGTGCTGGATAAAACGCGGTTGGTGAAATTATTTATTTAACCTACTTTTTCATTTTTTTCAATATAAGTAAGTTACAAATTATAACGCACACTATTTCCAGAATTACAATACTTCCTGCAATCGCTCCTACCGGATAATGAAAGGTAAAATAAGAAAGCTGTTTTCTCATATAAACGTTGATTCCTTTTAGTATGATTGATCCAACTGACGCTGCAAGGCCTGCGACAAGCAGTACATAATAGCTGCCTTCCAGCAATAACAGCTTTCTTTCCTGCCGGCGTGTCATTCCAATCTTTCTCATAATCTCCAGCTCTTTTTTCCTGCCCACAATTCCCGTAAACATAATATTAAAATAATTAACCAGTCCGACACACAATAATATTACACTGATACTTCCGAACATAATTCTGTTTCCATGGATGTAGTCTGCATTTTTCTGCATAAGATCTGATCTTGCAATGTAGAAAATGCCTGCTTCTCCTTCGCCGTACGGGCTTGTCTGTGTATTGCTTTTCCGCCGCTGATTTTCTGCCGAAAGAATCTTCTGGATTTCATGCATAATCTTTTTTTCTTTCTTTTTCTCTACGTTTAATTCCATGCAAAATGTCTTTCTCTTCGTAGGTAAACGGTTAAATCCTTTTTCACTGACCAGATAATAGATATCTCCTTCTGCACCATGCCAGGTCTGGTGGATCTCCGGGAAGTCATCTGCCTGATTATCCAAATAGCCGCTTAACGTATATTCTGTAGACGGCGTTTCTGCCTTTATTTTCTCATCTTCCTTATTCCTTTCTTTGTCCGTCATGGAATTCCACCGGATGCATGCTTCTTTGTTCTTTAACGGAGATAAACATACCGTTTCTCCCACTGCTTTTTCTGCCTGTTTTTCCTGCTTTTGTGACAGCTTATGATCATGGATGATCATTACTCCTGTTCCGTTTTCCAGACTGTCCATATCGACTTTTAGTTTGTTCTTCTCTACATATGTTTTTAATGCTTTTAACTCATTTTCACTGACAATCTGAACCGTATCGGCATCCATACCTTCGATCATCTTTGCCCCGGAAGCATAATCAATACTGATTTCTTCCGAATATTCTACATTGTTTCCCAGATAAGTATCCTCTTCCAGCGGGCGTATTCCATCTCTGGATATGGTGGAAAGCACATAGGCTCCTTCGGTTATGTGAGATTCTTCTTTCTTCACACCTGCAAGGTTCCATAATTGCTTCCGCACCTTTTCGGATATCGGTGAAAATTCATCATAGTCATTGTCATATAACAACTCGAAATTATTTCCTTCTGATTTCAGTGGATCTTGATCCGGTGACTGTGTCTGATATTCCGTCCCGCTTCCATCTTTTTGTGCATACTCGCTGAATGCTCCTGCAATCAGAAAATCCGGTCTCTGATTGATGATATTAGCATAATCACTTCCAGTTGTGATCACCATGACGATCAGAAACATTTCTATTCCGAGGAACAGTGAAATGGCTGTGCTGACAAATCTTTGCCGGTATCTTGTGACGTTTTTCCACGCCATAAAGCACAGTTCCTGTGTTTCGCTTCTTTTTTTCTTATTAAAAGTGCCTTTTCCCAGGTCTGTCCTTCTACGATGCCTTTTCTTTCTTCCGGTCTGCTCCGTGTAATGCATTCCCTCTATACAGGTTCTGTTTACCGTCTGCCTGATCACCTGTTCCGATGCACCCAGAATTACCAGTAACGTGAAGGCTACCGCTAACAACAAGATTTCCATCCGAAAAATCTGCAGTTCTTCCGCGCCTCCATATCCATTCAGATACTGTCTGCCCAATAGTTGCGGTATTAGATATCGCAATAACACAACCGACAAACCTATACCTGCAATACCTCCCGGCACTATCGTCCGCATGATCTGCCGGATATAGATCTTACGGATCTGTTTTCTCGTTGTACCGATTGTATGAAGCAGTGCCATCTGCCGGATATCGCCCGACATGGAGATCTGCATCACATTGTAGACAAGTAAGAACATTCCGCAGATAATCACAACAGCCTCCACTGCTGCCATTCCATAACTTCCCGTCATCTCTTTTACAGCCCGGTTCTTTACCGTATCTGTCGCGATGATCTGTTGGGAATTGTCTTTCATCGGTACATCTTCGTATAATTTTTCTTCTGTATCCTTCCAGTCCATGTCATTCGACTGACAGATCAGAATATCCGAATCTTCTTCGATATCATACCCCCAGTCCTTCAGTTTCTTTTCTGACACATATCCAATTGCTTTGCTTTTTCCATTATCTTCTGTATAAGCACTGTACCATCCAGATAATTCGAACTCTTCTTTTTCCATCTGAAAAAAGCTGATTGATACATCAAGTGCTATCTTCATCCCTCTTTTCGGATTATCAATTCCCAGCTTTTTTAATGTCTTTACCGGAAGCATGATTTCCTGCTGCTTTTCCGGATATGTTCCATGGATACCTGTATAGGCGGGCTTCATCATCTTTTCCCATGCCGTCCGATCCAATACCTGTACAGAACAGACGTCAGTTTCCCCCATTTTCATTCTTCTTCCGGTTTCTTTTACATATCCTAAGGAACATACTTTTTCATACTGCTGCTTTGTTCCCTCTTCTATGTAAGTGGATGCCGTTGTTCCATCCATCCGAATATTTTTCGTATATTCTGCATTTATTTTTCCGTAAGCCGTTCCAAAGACAAATGTCAGTGTAAGAATACATAAAACGACTGCTCCCATAAGAATCCGGTTTCTGCTTTTATTACATTTTCTGATAGCTTCCGAAAGCAGCCGGATCACGTTCGTATTATTGTTCGGTGTAAATCCATTCATTTCATTACACCTCCGCATTGTATAATTTCCCGTCTTCTACGCGCAGGATACGGTCTGCCATCTGTGCAATCGCTTCCTGATGGGTCACAACAATCACCGTCTGGTGGAATCTTGCTGCACAAGTCTTCAACAATGAAATTACTTCCATACTTGTGACAGAGTCCAGATTTCCTGTTGGCTCGTCACACAAAAGTACTGCCGGCTTTACCATTAACGCCCTTGCAATTGCCACTCGTTGTTGTTGTCCACCGGACAGTTCTTCCGGGAGATTCTCTAACTTTTCTCCAATCTTTAACGTTCTGACAATATCTTCCAGCAATTTTTCATCAATCTCTGCACCGTCCAGTCTGAGCGGAAGTACGATATTCTCATATACATTGATAACAGGGATCAGATTATACTGTTGAAATACGAATCCGATATTCCTTCTCCTGAATATCGTGCGTTCATCTTCCGTCATATCTTTCAGACTGTTGCCGCGTATCCAGACGCCACCTGCAGTGGGTTCATCCAGGCCGCCCAGGATCTGAAGTAATGTCGTCTTCCCGCTTCCTGATGTACCGATGATTGCCAGGAATTCCCCTTCTTCTACGGACAGACTCACTCCGTCCAGCGCATGGACTTCGTAATTATCTGTCACATAATATTTCTTTAATCCTGCTGCTTTTATCATTTCCATAAGATTTTTTCTCCTTGCTTATAATTGTGTCCGTTTCGTATCGGAACTTTCACTTGTCTCATACAGCATACAGGACAAATCTAACAAACTTCTAACAGACTGGAAGATTTATCTCGATCATCAGACCTTTTTCCGAATATCTGTTTTTTGCAATCATAAATCCGCCATGAAGGCCGATAATTTTTCTCGCCAGATAAAGTCCGATTCCATAACCTTTCTGTGTGGTCACGTTCTTTCCTCTGTAGAATCTCTGGAAAATCTTATGCTCTTCTCCCTTTTCAATTCCAAGCCCATTATCTTTTACAGTAATCTTTGCATGCATTTCATTCTTTTGGATTCTCATTTCTATGATTCCGCCAGGCCGGCTGTATTTCACGGCATTATCCAGAACATTATCGATTGCTTCCCCAATCCAGTTGGCATCATGCGGACAGTTGACTTCTTGCGGCAGCTCTATCCTAAATGCAATCTGTTTTTCTTCTGCCCGCTTTTGAATTCTTCCAAGACAGTTTCTCACGGTCTTTAATAGATCTGTCTCTTCTTTTCGTACCTGAATCATGTTCTGCTCAAGTCTGGACATCTTCACGAATCCTTCTGTCAGGAATTCCAGTTGTTGTTCTCCGGATCTCATCGCATTTAGATAGTTATCCACATTTTCATCCGTCTTTGTCCCGGTTTTACTCCATTCTTCCTCTAATAATTCCTGATATGTCCTGATATTGGCAAGGGGTGTCCGCAGCTGGTGTGCAATCTCTGAAATCAGCTTCTGGATCTCATCTTTACTCTTCTCCGCAGCTTCTGTCCGTCCATTTAACATTTCCTGGATCCTTACCAGTCTGGATTCCAGTCTTGCATATAATGTCTCTTCTCCTGCTTTTGTTTCCCGGATCTTTTCCTCTCGCAATATCTTTTCCATACATTCTGCCAATAACTTAAGTTCTTTCTGTCTGCATTTTCCCTGATAAACATATATGGCAGTTCCACCCAGAATTACTCCTGCCGTTACTGCCACTACGATTATTATGATATTCATTCTGTTCTCTTCCTTTTTGTATCTGCCATTACTTTTTCAGACGCACTCCAGCTTGTATCCCAATCCAAATACATTTTTCAGATATATCGGTGATCCTGCATCTGTTTCTATCTTTTTCCGCAGCCGGTTGATCGTAACACTGACGGTATTATCCACTACAAACTGGCCATCCAGTCCCCATACATATTCCAGGATATTTTCTTTCGTCAGTACATTTCCCTGATTGTACATCAGATATTCCAGTAACTGATATTCTCTGGCTGTAAGGATAATTTCCTTTTCGTTCTTGTATACTTGCTTCTTATCAGGAAATAATATTATTTCTCCGCATGCCAGTTGTTTTTCTCTGTTGTTCCGTCCGATCACTGCCTCTATGCGCTTTAGAAGCACTTTCATGGAAAATGGTTTTACCACATAATCGTCTGCTCCTGTGTCAAATGCTGTCAACATATCCGTTTCTTCGTCTCTTGCTGTCAGGAAAATGGCCGGTATCTCTGCCTTTTCCCGGATCTTTTTGTAACATGCAAGTCCATTGCCGTCCGGAAGTCCAATGTCAATGAGAAGAAGGCTCTCACTGCCTGTAATTGTAGTAAGAGCCTCTTGTTTTGTATATGCGGATACAGTCTGATAGCCTGCGTTTTGCAGTGCTGTTTTGAGTGCCTGATGTAATAATGTGTCGTCTTCTATAATTCCGATCGTCATATATTTTCTCTCCAATCACTACGTTCTTTCCATATATTTTTCCGTGTGTTTATTCATCCATATCAGTACGCCAACACAGATAATGATTGAGATGATCGATCCTGCCGGTGCCGCACACCCCATCGGAAATAATGTATCCGAAAAATGCGTTGCCGCATAATAAGACAATGGAATTCTGGCACATACGATAGATATGGAATTGTGGATAAATGATACGATAGACAAGCCATATGCATAAAAATATCCACTTAAACAGAAATGCACTCCTGCAAATACGCAGTCCCATGCATAACTTCTTAAATACTGTCCTCCAAGTATCTGTACTGCACCGTCATTCGTAAATAATCCGACAAATGGAACAGATAGAAACTGCACGATCGTTGCCGCAGCTAATCCGTATCCTACTGTCATGTACAATACATACCGCAATGTCAGACGTGCACGGTCATGCTTACCGGCACCGATATTCTGCGAAGCAAGTGCCGATATCGTTGACAGCATCGAAGATGGTACCAGGAACAGTATTCCGATGATCTTTTCCACAATTCCTACAGCCGCCGCATCATTTAATCCACGCTGATTGGCAAATATCGTGATTGCGATAAAGGATATCTGTATAAATCCATCCTGTAATGCAACCGGCACACCAACTTTTAATATGTTTTTCATCGTGTGCCTCTTCGGCCGCAGATCATACCTTCTTAATTTGATCCCTGTGCCTTTTTTAATGATCACTGTCAATGACACGATAACACTGACTGCCTGTGCGATGGTCGTTCCAAGTGCGGCTCCGGCCGCATCCAGTCCCATCACTCCGATAAACAGATAGTCCAGTCCGATATTCGCCGCACATGCTACCGCAATAAAGTACATCGGACTTTTCGAATCCCCGACTCCTCTGAAAATTGCACTGATAATATTATAGGCCGTAATAAAAGGAATTCCTATAAAGCAGATGGTCAAATAACGGATCGTCCCCTCTACGGCTTCAGCCGGGGTAGACATTACACTGACGATCGGTCTGACTGCTGCCAGTAATATGATCATAAGTATGATCGCAATTCCCATGAACATCATCGCAGTATTCCCTATCTTCTCCGATGCTTTCTTGTAGTCTTTCGCACCAATACATCGTCCGATCATAACCGTCGCTCCCATTGCAAGCCCCACGATCATAACTGTCAGCATATGCATGATCTGGCTTCCGATCGATACCGCCGTCGTACTGCTGACACCGCCAAACTGTCCGACTATAAATAAATCTGCCATACCATATAATGTCTGCAAAAAGTACGATAACAGATATGGCAGTGAAAAATAAATGACTGTTTTAAATACACTTCCTGTTGTTAAATCTCTTTCCATATTGTAATGTCCTTATCTTTAGAAATACTCATTTCTTAATTCTATTCCAAATTACAAAGTTAATCAACAATTCAAATTCATTGAATTTTTCTTTTATCTTTCTTTACACGATATGTTAAAATACATTTATACAAATGTTTTATCTAAGGAGGTTTCCATGAAAACAATCACACTTCACAATACAAATTTATCTGTTCCGGAAATTGGTATGGGATGTATGCGTATTAACAGTCTGGAAACGACAGATGCCGTAAAAGAATGGATAGACACTGCGCTTGCACATGACATCAATTTCTTCGATCATGCAGATATCTATGCAAAAGGACAATGCGAAGAGCTTTTTGGCAAAGCTCTGACTCCTTCCCTGCGTGACCAGATCATTCTGCAGTCCAAATGTGCGATCCGCCCCGGTATTGCTTTTGATTTTTCCAAAGAACATATCCTGCAGTCCGTAGATGATATCTTGAACCGCCTGCGCACAGATTATCTTGACATCTTATTGCTACACCGCCCGGATACATTAATGGAACCGGAAGAAGTAGCTGATGCATTCCGTACTTTAAAAACCGCCGGCAAAGTACGTCACTTCGGTGTCAGCAATCAGACCCCGATGCAGATAGAATTATTGAATAAATATCTAGATGAACCACTTCTCATCAACCAGCTGCAGTTCAGTATCGCACACTGTCCAATGATCAATTCCGGAATCAATGCAAATATGTACAATGATTCTGCAATCAACCGTGACGGCGGCATTCTCGAATACTGCCGCTTAAAAGATATCACCATTCAGGCATGGTCCCCATTCCAGTACGGTATGTTCGAAGGCGTCTTTCTTGGAAATGAAAAATTCCCGGAACTCAACAAGGTCATCAATGAACTGGCTGAAAAATATAACGTAACCGACAGTGCCATCGCTGTTGCATGGATCTTACGTCACCCTGCCGGAATCCAGACGATCATCGGCACAACTAATAAGGACCGGATTGCTCAGATTAGTAAGGCATCCCATGTGCACCTGACCCGTGAAGAGTGGTATCGGTTGTATATGGCTGCCGGAAATCGGCTACCGTAAACTTACTATATTCAAAGCTGTACACGATTACAAAGAGAGCTGATCAGCTACGATCAGCTCCCTTCTGCTAATAATTAATAATTTCTTTCACTTCATCCTCTTTCATTTTCAACAGTTTTGAAATCTCAGCAACTGTAAATTTTTCTTCATATAGTTTTTTTGTAAGATTTTTTCTTTCTTCCAATTTACCTTCTAATTTTCCTTCTAATTTTCCCTCTTCTCTTCCCTCATCATATGCTTCGCCTCTCTGTACTTCAATATCTGTCTCATAATCATACTCAGCCGTTAACATATTTACAACCTCGCTTCCTTTTCTTTTCAGATAGTCTGCAAGAATTCCTTTTTCTATACATTCTTCAATTGCATGTTTATATGGTTTTACATCTTTTTCCTTCTGCCAATTCATCTTCATACATCAAATCTACCAGTACACTACTTTTTACTTCTCTGTTTTCTTTTCCCATCCGGATTCCTTTCCGCACTTTGCACGAAAAAATCCCGGATGTTTACTCTTAGTATAAGCAAAATATATCTTTTCTGCAACATCAATCGTTCAAATACTGTTTTGGGATTTAATTCATAAGGCTGTGGATACCCGAACCGGAATAAAGCTTGGAAAGGCGTTCCTGCTCAGGTTCCATCGGCGGGTCAATTCTAAAGGGGCAAAATTCTGCTAAAAGCAGGCTTTCAAAATTTGAAACTCGGCATACGCCTCAGACAGTCAAATTTTGAAAACCCAACGCAGAATTTTGCCCCTTAAGAATTACCAACGCCTCTTTCACATTCACTGGAACGCCTTTCCAAGTT
>ERZ1673739.1470-NODE-1470-length-25599-cov-5.775368_pt1 | contig 25599 bp, 24 predicted proteins | sample MGYA00580210_ERZ1673739 | MGnify/ENA primary metagenome ERZ1673739 (study PRJEB41218, sample SAMN15661749) | gut metagenome | host: Homo sapiens | place: Canada: London | collected 2015-08-20/2019-03-30 | study: EMG produced TPA metagenomics assembly of...
GGTACGCTACGCTGCACAGGAAATTTACCGTGACAATACAACCGTGACACTGGAAAACAGCAGCTTTGATTACACCGGAAGTGCACTCACACCAAAGCCGGTTGTTATTTACAAAGCATCCGAAGATGCACAGGCAGTGACCCTGACAGAAGGCACAGACTACGAACTGAGCTACCGAAACAATACCAATCCTGGAACAGCAACAGTTGTAGTAACAGGAAAAGGCAAATATCAGGGAGCGGTAGAGAAAAACTTTACGATCAATGCTGTTGATGCAGTTATTAGCGGTTATGAAGAAGTTGCGGTAGAAACCGCAGTGAATCAGGCTCCGGCTCTTCCTGGAACCATTATTGCATACAGCAACGTCGGCGATCAGGTACTGGAAGTAGAATGGGATGCAATTCCGGCAGAGAAACTGGAAAAAACAGGAACCTTTACAGTCGGCGGAACAGTTGTAGATACAAAAGCACGTATTATCGCAACTGTAACCGTAAGTACCGTAGTATCCAGAGATAATATTGTTTACTTTGTAGATGCAGGAGCATCTGAATTTACTGCAAAAGGACAGGAAACAGTAGAAGCAAACGCAGGAACGATCAAAAATACCGTTCCGGACCAGGCTTACAGCGAAGCGTCCGGATGGGGATTCACAAACAGCAGTGATGATATGGAAGTGCACGGAAGCGGAAGTGCTTACGGAACAATCCGTAACTTCAAAGCCGGAAAGAATGGCAAGACTTTAACGTACAAGTTTGCACTGGATGCAGGAACCTACGATATTGTGGCAGGTTACTATGATCCATGGGCACAGTGGGCAGGAGATAACCGTCATGCAAAAGTATCTGTGACAACGGATGATGGCACAGAGCTGGCAAACGAGGCAGATCATCATATCAGCAGCGAAGCAAGTGTAACTTTTGAAGATGTAAAACTGGATACGGCAGGAAATATCAGCCTGAACACCATTCCTCTGAAGAGCGGTTCTGATAACTGTGATGTTATGATTAGCTATATCGTGATCGTGAAGAAGAAAGGTGCAGTTGAGCCGGTAGATCCGGATCAGCCAGATCAGCCAGTTCCGGATGAAGAAAAGAAAGCCGGTCTGAAGAATGTGATCGAGCTGGCAGAAAAACTGAATGCAGAAAATTATACAGCAGAGAGCTATGCAAAACTGACAGCAGCACTGACAGCAGCAAAAGAAGTTTATAATGCCGAGAACAAGACAGATGCAGAGATCCAGGCACAGATCACAGCGATTTTCGATGCAATCAAAGGACTGGAAAGTGCAGATAAGGCAGCAAATGAAGATCTGAAAAAACAGCTGGAAGAAAAGACAAAGCAGCTGGAAGATAAAGAGACAGAGCTGAAGACAGTAAAAGAAAATGTAACAACACTTCAGACATAGATTAAAGAGGCACAGGATCAGCTGGCAGCCCTGGAAGACAGTGCATCCCAAGAAAAAGCAGCACTTGAAAAAAAGATCGAAGATCTGACAGCAGAACTGAATACAGCAAGAGCAGAAGTCCTGACACTGAGCAGCGAAAAAGCTTCTCTGGAAGAAGAAAAAGCAGCTCTGCAGGCAGAACTGAAGAAAGTTCAGGATCAGGCAGCAAAAGACAGTGCAGAGGCTGAGGTAGCAATCAAAAAGGCTCAGGAAGAAGCCCGGAAAGCAAGAGAAGAGATTGAAAAACTGAAAGATTCCATGACACTGAAAAACGGTGATACCGTTACCGAAGGTGGCGTACAGTACCGTGTAACCGATGCGGCAGCCAAGACAGCAGAAGCATATGGCACTGCAAAGAAGAACATCAAGAGCATCAACGTGGCAGCAACGGTAACCATCAAAGATGTGACATGCAAAGTGACTGCAGTTGCAGATCAGGCATTTGCCGGCCAGAAGAAAGCCACCAAAGCCGTGATCGGTGCAAACGTAACGAAGATCGGCAAAAAAGCATTCTATGGTGACAGCAGACTTAAGAGCATCACTGTAAAAGGCAAAAAGCTGAAAACGGTCGGTAAACAGGCACTGAAAGGCATCAACAAACATGCAGTGGTCCGCGTACCGAAAGCAAAGAAAAAGGCATACAAAGCACTGTTCAAAGGAAAAGGACAGAAAAAAAGCGTAAAAGTAAAGTAGTAAAGTAATAAAAATGAAATCAGCCATTTGATGTATGCGACAGAAAATGCAGGGTTATCAAAGAAATAAAAGGTGTTGCCGATGATGACCGCCAGATTCTGTCTGGTTAAAATGACCGCCAGACTTTTTAAGAGTCCCGGCGGTCATTTTTTTCGATTTTATTGCTGTCAGAGCCAATCGAACAGCCAGAAGCAAATGCACTCCGGCAGGGACAGAATAAAAAATAAAATAAAAAAAAATAAAAAAAACACTTGCATTTTGAAAAGAAAGGTGATATATTAATGGAGCTGACGAAAACAGCAGAAAATAAAACAGAAAACGATGCGTGGCTCAGCTTGGTAGAGCGCTACGTTCGGGACGTAGAGGTCGCAGGTTCAAATCCTGTCGCATCGATTCCTTGGCAGGGGCGAGTCGAAAAATCTGGAAAGATTTTCGGCTTCTTTTTTTATTCTATGGTGAATTGTAGGAGTACGAAGTACGGAACAATTCGTATGGCTTCTTTTGACTCCAACATCATTCTGTAAATGAAAAACAGCAGTTGCATTTGTTTGAGATAAAATTCAAACAGATGCAACTTTTTTCTGTTTTTCGAAGTCTAATAAAAGCAGACGGTCATTCTGAGCATTTGCAGCCTACGGTGATTTTGTATCCATCAATAAGCGGAAAAAGTTATTTTTTGACACTCATGTATATGAATCTTTTGTCAAATGCACTGAAATATACGCAGGAAGGTGGTACCGTCTTTTTGAAAGTGCAGGAAAAAGAAATACCGGGAACGCAGAAAGTGGAGCTTGTCTCGATTATCCGGGATACCGGGATCGGCATGGAAAAAGAATTTATGGATGTGATGTATTCCAAATTTTCCAGAGCCATCGACATGCGAGTCAATAAAGTGAGTGGCAGCGGGCTTGGACTTTCCATTGTCAAAAAGATCGTGGATCTGCTGGACGGAAAGATTGAAGTGCGCAGTGTACCGGAGCATGGCACAACCTTTAAAGTGACACTGCGTCTTCCGTATTGCGAAGAAATGCAGGGAAAGGAAGAGCCAAAGGAGATTTCCTTTGACCGCACCATAAAGCTGCTGGTTGCAGAAGATAATGATCTGAACTATGAGATTGAGAAGGAGCTTCTGGCGATGCACGGCATCCGGACAGAACGTGCCTGTGACGGTGAAGTCTGTGTCCGAAAAGTAAAAGAAGCAAAAGAAGGTACATACGATGCCATTCTGATGGATATGCAGATGCCGGTTATGGACGGCGTGACGGCCGCCAGGGAGATACTGTGCAGCGATGCCTGGAAGCCGGTATGGATGCTCATCTGGCCAAACCGCTGGAACTGGAGAAGCTGCTTGTGACGCTGCATAAGTGTCTTGTGAAAAGAGAAGTTCAAGTTGAAGGTACGTGAGATCTGGCATGCGATTCTGATCAGACCTGCTGATATTTACCTGACAGTAAAACAGAACAGATAAAAAATGACCTTTCGAATGGAAAAACCATATCGGAAGGTCATTTTAGTCAGAAAACTTATGCAAGAAAAGTTTTTACTTTCTTGTAGATGCTCTCTGCATCCAGACCGTATTTTTTCACCAGCTGTACTGCAGGACCGGACTCGCCGTATACATCGTTGACACCGATTTTCAATACCGGAGTCGGATAGTTTGCACAGAGTGTGTCGCATACCGCACTGCCGAGTCCGCCGATGATGGAGTGTTCTTCAACGGTAACCACTTTTTTGCATTCTTTTGCGGAAGCGACTACCAGTTCTTCATCGAGCGGTTTGATCGTGTGGATGTTGATGACTTTGGCGTTGATGCCGTCTGCTGCGAGCATTTCTGCGGCCTGCATGCTTTCATAAACTTCCAGACCGGTTGCAAAGATCGCAACATCGCTGCCTTCACGAAGGACAACACCTTTGCCGAGTTCAAATTTATAGGTACTCTCATCATTGAATACCGGGATTGCCAGACGTCCGAAACGCATGTAAACCGGTCCGACATATTCATAAGCAGCTTTTACGGCAGCTCTTGCCTCCACATCATCGGCAGGATTGATGATCACCATGCCAGGGATCATACGCATCAGAGCGATATCTTCGTTGCACTGATGTGTGGCACCGTCTTCACCGACAGAAATACCGGCATGCGTAGCACCGATCTTGACATTCAGGTGCGGATAACCGATGGAGTTGCGGATCTGTTCAAAAGCACGGCCTGCTGCGAACATGGCAAAAGAGCTTGCAAACGGAACTTTTCCGGTGGTGGCAAGACCGGCTGCAACGCCCATCATATTGCCCTCTGCGATACCGCAGTCGATGTGTCTTTCCGGGAATACTTTCTGGAAAATAGCGGTTTTGGTAGCTCCGGCAAGGTCGGCATCCAGTACAACCAGATCTTCGTGTTCTTTTCCGATTTCAACAAGAGCATTTCCGTAGCTCTCTCTTGTAGCGATTTTCTTTACTTCTGACATAATGCTTCACCTGCTTTCTCAAGTTCTTCCATAGCGAGTTTGTACTGTTCATCGTTTGGAGCAACACCATGCCAGGAAGCCTGATCTTCCATGAAGGAGACTCCTTTTCCTTTGATGGTCTTTGCGATGATGGCAGTCGGCTGTCCTTTTACGGTGCGAGCCTCATCAAAAGCCTGTTTCAGTGCATCAAAGTCGTGCCCGTCTACGTTGATCACATGGAAACGGAACGCTTCGAATTTTTTGTCGATCGGGTAAGGAGAGTTTACATCGTCGATCTTACCGTCAATCTGCAGACCGTTGTTGTCTACGATCACAACCAGGTTGTCCAGTTTTCTGTGGGCTGCAAGCATGGCTGCCTCCCATACCTGTCCTTCCTGGATCTCGCCGTCACCAAGCAGTGTATATACACGGTAATCATCGCCGGAGAGTTTGGCAGAGATTGCCATACCAACGGCAGCGGAAACACCCTGTCCAAGAGAACCGGTTGACATATCAACACCCGGGATATGTTTCATATCCGGATGTCCCTGAAGATAAGAACCAATGTGACGCAGTGTCTTTAAATCTTCCACCGGGAAATATCCACGGTTTGCAAGAGCTGCGTAATAACCAGGTGCAGCATGTCCTTTGGAAAGGACGAAACGATCGCGATCCGGTTTTTTCGGATTTTTCGGATCTATATTTAATTCTTCAAAAAAAAGATAACTGTAAATGTCTGCTGCGGATAAAGAACCGCCCGGATGACCGGATTTTGCAGAATAAACGCCGGTGATCGCACCTTTGCGGATTTCATTTGCAGTTTTCATAAGCTCTGACTTGTTCATGGTGTCCTCCTAATTCAGTATTTTGTACCAAAAACGCCCTGCGGGCGTAACAATAACCGGACTTCATTATAAACAAGGAAACAGGGTTCGTCAACAATTCTTCACAAGAATGTACACACTTTCCTGCTGTTTTGTTTAGAATGTTTGGAAATGATTTAGAATTTCATAACAATACTTTCACCGTTCGAACACACTTTATTCACAGAATGCCGTTATGATAGTACTTGTACAAAGGTTCATTCCTTTTTTACATATATTTCATTTTTTCTCTTTCCTAATGCCAGACTTGTAACAAGTCTGGCTTCCTTTTTATTTCACAAAAAATAGGGTTTTGCACAGGGCTTTCTTGTGTTATAATAAAAAAAGCGTAACGTAATGATATCAACGAGACAGGAGGAACAGATATGCAGGTATTATATAAAGATGAAGAAGGATTTCTGGCAGTTATGGAAGTGACCAAAGCTGCCTATATTGAAGATGAAGAACTCATGGAGATCTGCGGCCCGGAGGAAGACATCGCAGTTGCCATCGATGCAAAATCAGCAGAAAAAGCGATCCGTGAGCTGTATGCTAACGGCAAGGCAGATCTAAGTGCCTATGAATATCAGGACAGAGACTTTGATGACGACGATTTTGATGATGATGACGAAGACGATGAGGATGACCTGTTTGATCGCATGATCGATATGGATTTCCGTACCCTTGGCAAAGACGGCGTGATCTTCAGAGACGACGAATAATCCGGGGTGATCATTTTGGATAAGAAAAAAAGAGTTCAGGATTCTATGACAGAGCAGACGTATCTTCTGATGCACCGCCATATCAATGGATATGGAAGGCTTTTCGGCGGACAGCTGATGCAGTGGATCGATGAACTGGCAGGGATCGTTTCCATGCGGCATGCGGGAGGACGGATCACGACGGCCAGCATTGACAACCTCAACTTCAAAGCCGGAGCTTATTTAAATGATACGATCGTTCTGATCGGACGTATCACTTATGTGGGACGCACTTCGATGGAGGTACGTGTCGATACTTATGTCGAGGATCTTGAAGGAATGCGTCGCGTGATCAACCGTGCCTATGTGGTGATGGTGGCGATCGACGAGGAGGGACATGCAATGGAAGTCCCGGGACTGATCGTTGAGAGCGAGAGTGAAAAGGCAGAGTGGGAAGCAGGACAGAAACGCTATGCACTCCGCAAACAGAGACGCAGAGAAGGTTTTTAGAAGAAAAAGGACGGAAGCAGGATTATGAAGACAATCACAGCGAACATAAAAGAAGGGATCGATCAGGAGATCATTACAGAAGCCGGCAGCATCTTAAAAGACGGCGGTCTTGTGGCGTTTCCGACGGAGACGGTATACGGACTTGGCGGCAATGCACTGGATGAACAGGCGGCGGAGAAAATTTACGCTGCGAAGGGAAGACCTTCCGACAATCCTCTTATCGTACATATTGCAGAATTTGAAGCATTAAACAAAATTGCGGCAGAAATTCCAGAAGAAGCAAAAATGCTGGCGGATGCCTTCTGGCCGGGACCGCTTACGATGATTTTTCAAAAGACGGATCTGGTTCCGATGGGGACGACAGGCGGATTGAATACGGTCGCAGTGCGTATGCCGGATCATCCGGCGGCACTGGCACTGATACGGGCAGCGGGCGGTTATATCGCAGCACCAAGTGCTAACACTTCCGGAAGGCCAAGTCCGACCTGTGCGGCACATGTGCAGGAGGATCTGGACGGCAGGATCGAGATGATCCTTGACGGAGGTCCGGTAGGGATTGGGCTGGAGTCTACGATCGTAGATTTGAGCGAGGGCGTTCCGACGATCCTGCGTCCGGGCTATATCAATCAGCAGATGTTAGAAGAAGTGATCGGAAAGACGGAGATCGACCGTGCGATCCTCTCGGATGACAGCGGCATCAAACCAAAGGCACCGGGCATGAAGTACCGTCACTATGCACCGAAGGCAAGCCTGACGATCGTTGAGGGAGAGCAGGAAAAGGTTACGGCAAAGATCAACGAACTGTTAAAAGAAGGAGAAGCGGCAGGCGAGAAGATCGGCGTGATCGCTTCAACGGAGACAGCAGCAGACTACCTGGGCGGAATTGTCCGCACGATCGGCAGCCGCAGCGATGAGCTTAGCATTTCACGCCATCTGTTTGGCATATTAAGAGATTTTGACACGCTTCAGGTGGATCGCATCTATTCAGAGAGTTTTGAGACACCGCAGATGGGGCAGGCGATCATGAACCGTCTGATGAAAGCAGCAGGCCATCAGGTGATGGAGGTATAGCCTATGAAGAAATACGACAGACTGATCTTTGTCAGCAACAGCGATACCTGCAGAGGACCGATGGCGGAAGCGATTCTGAAAAGCAAATTTCTGCTCTCAGAGCTGGAGGTGGAGTCCAGAGGACTTGTCGTGCTCTTTCCGGAGCCGGTCAATCAGAAAGCAGAAGCAATCCTGGCAAGCCACGGGCTGACCATGAAAGATCATACGGCGAAGATGCTGGAACAGGAAGATTTTGATGAGCGGACGCTGATCCTTGTGATGGAAGACGCTCTCAAACAGAGGATTTTCCAGGAGCATGAGAATGTTCAGAACACCTGGCAGCTTTCCGAATATATAAAAGAAGAAACTGATGTTACAGAACCGGTGGGCGGGAGTCTTGCGGACTACGGAGCCTGCTATGAGCTGCTTGACTGCATGATCAGCAGCCTGGTTGTTGTATTGAATGAGGAGGAACTACTATGTTAGCACTTGGATGTGACCACGGCGGTTACGAACTGATGCAGGAAGTAAAGAAGCATCTGGAAAACAGAGGAATCGCATACCACGATTTCGGCTGCAGCAGCACAGAGTCGGTAGATTACCCGATCTACGGCAAAAAAGTGGCAGAGGCTGTTGCAAGAGGAGAATTTGAGAAAGGAATCCTGATCTGCGGAACCGGAATCGGTATTTCCATCGCAGCCAACAAGGTAAAAGGCATCCGTGCTGCACTTTGCACCGACTGCTTCTGTGCAGAGGCAACGAGACTGCACAACGATGCCAACATTCTGGCAATGGGCGGCCGCGTGGTAGGTCCGGGACTTGCCCTGAAGATCGTAGATACGTTCCTTGATACCCCATTTTCCGGGGATGAGCGTCACATCAGACGTATCGAAATGATCGAAGACAAATAAGAGAAAAGACAGGAAGTAAGAATGAGGAGAACGTTATGTCAAAAGTAAAAGTTATGGATCATCCGCTGATCCAGCATAAAATCGGGGTGATTAGAAGAAAAGACACCTGCAGCAAAGATTTCCGTACGATCATCAGTGAGATCGCAATGCTGATGTGCTATGAGGCAACCAGAGAACTGAAACTGACGGACGTAGAGATCGAGACGCCGATCTGCACGGCAACCGTAAAAGAATTACAGGGTAAAAAACTGGCTGTTGTGCCGATCCTGAGAGCAGGTCTTGGCATGGTTGACGGTATGCTTTCCATCATTCCGTCCGCAAAGATCGGTCATATCGGTCTGTACCGTGATCCCAAAACACTGGAGCCGGTGGAATATTACTGCAAACTGCCGGCAGATTCTGAAGAGCGTGAAGTTTTTGTCGTAGACCCGATGCTGGCTACCGGCGGATCTGCAACCGCGGCGATCCAGATGCTCAAAGACAAAGGCGTAAAGCACATCCATTTTATGTGCATCATCGCAGCACCGGAAGGCGTAAAGAAGATGCAGGAATGTCATCCGGATGTGGATATGTACATCGGTGCATTGGATGAACAGCTCAATTCCCACGGCTATATCGTACCGGGACTTGGCGATGCAGGAGACCGTATCTTCGGCACAAAATAGACGTTGCCTGAGTCTGACGAAGAACGTCATTTGGAGGAAAGTATGGACAAAAGAACCGACTATATTTCCTGGGACGAGTATTTTATGGGGGTTGCACATCTTGCGGCACTCAGATCCAAAGATCCAAATACACAGGTTGGCTGCTGTATTGTGAGCGAGGATAATAAAATCCTGTCCATTGGATATAATGGATTTCCAAAGGGATGTTCCGATGATGAATTCCCGTGGAGAAGAGAAGGAGATCCGTACGATACCAAGTATTTTTATACAACGCACAGCGAACTCAATGCAATCCTCAATTACCGGGGAGGCAGCCTGGAGGGAGCAAAGCTTTATGTTTCGCTCTTCCCGTGCAACGAGTGCGCCAAAGCGATCATTCAGTGCGGGATCCGAACCGTAGTATACGACTGCGATAAATACGATGGTACGCCGAGCGTGCGTGCATCCAAACGTATGATGAATGCGGCAGGCGTGCGGTATTATAAATATCAGAAAACCGGAAGAAATATTGAAATTTCAGTATAATGTGACAAAAATGCCGCAGGACAATCTCATAGAGAAGAGAGGGTTCTGTGGCATTTTTCAGGAGGAAACTATGTATCTGGTAAATGCATTAAATGTAATTGACGAAGTCAAAAAAGCAGTCATTGGAAAAGATTCCTGCGTGGAAATGGTGATGATGGCCATTCTTGCGAGGGGACATATTCTGATCGAGGATATCCCGGGTGTGGGAAAGACCACGATGGCACTGGCATTTTCAAGGGCATGTGCCATGAGCCAGAACCGTGTGCAGTTCACACCGGATGTGCTGCCGGCAGATATCACAGGATTTTCCATTTACCGCAAGGACACCGGCAAATTCGAGTACCAGCCGGGGGCGGTGATGTGCAACCTGCTTCTGGCAGACGAGATCAACCGTACATCCCCGAAAACACAGTCCGCACTGCTGGAAGTGATGGAAGAAGGAAATGTGACGGTGGATGGCATCACAAGAGAAGTGCCGAAGCCGTTCATCGTCATGGCGACACAGAACCCGATCGGCTCATCAGGAACACAGATGCTGCCGGAATCCCAGCTGGACCGCTTTATGATCTGTATTTCCATGGGCTACCCGGATATCCGAAACGAAATTGCCATTTTAAAAGACCACAGAAGCGGCAGTCCGGTAGATCGCATTTCACCGGTGATCCAGATGAACGATCTGCTGACAATGCAGGAAGAAGTCGACAAAATCTTTATCCATGATGTGATCTACAATTATATTGCAGAGCTGATCGCAAAGACCAGACAGCATCCGATGCTGGAGCTTGGTGTAAGCCCACGAGGAACGATCGCCCTGGCGGGGATGATCAAGGCGGCTGCTTATCTGGCGGGAAGAAATTATGTCGTGCCAAACGATGTGGAGAAGGTATTTCTGGCAGTCAACCATCACCGAATCCGTTTAAATTCCAAGGCAAGAGCCAACCATGTGACAGCAGAAGGAGTTCTGGAAGAGATTTTCGCCGGCGTGGCAAAACCATCACCGAAAAAGAATTAGCGGAGGTATGGTATGATAAGAAAAGTATGGTATATGATATTGGTTCTTATCACGGTATATCTGGAGATCATGTATGACAGCACATGGATGCTTGCGATGCTGGCATTTGAACTGCTTCTGGCAGCAGTTATGTTTCTGATGTCCTGGTATCTTAAGCTGCATATCTGTGTATGGCTGGATATGAAAGTGCCGGTATCTGCAAAGAAACAGACGTTTGAGATGGAGCTTCATATAAAAAACAGCGGACTGCTGCCGGTATCTGCTGTATATACCATTCTGGAATGTGAGAACCGCAGCGGCGGATGCAGTGAAAAAAGGATCGTGGATGAGAGTGTGGCGGCAAAAGCGGAAAAAACGATAAAAATCAGTGCAAAAGCAGATTACTGCGGTAAAATGGTCTTTTCACTCAAAAAAGTGCAGGTGAGTGATTATCTGCATCTTTTTGCAAGAAAGGTCAGAGTACGGTCTCAGATAAATGTTAATGTATTGCCTGATATCCACACGTTTCCGGTGGAGGTTTCCATGAAAACCAGAAATTTTCCGGTGGAAGGCGATGAATATGAGAAGGAGCGAAGCGGGGACGATCCGTCCGAGATTTTTCAGATCCGCGAATTCCGACCGGGAGACCGGATGCAGCAGATCCACTGGAAAAGCAGTGCAAGAAGCGGCGAGCTGATGACAAAAGAATACAGTATGCCGTGCGGCTGCAAGGTATTGCTTCTTTTGGAGCTTAGTCAGAAAGAAGGCGGTGCAAAAAGAGCAGATCACTTTTTTGAGCTGGCGGCTTCGCTTTGTTTTTCCATGCTTGAGGCAGAATGTCCGCATTTTGTGGCGTGGTACGATGAAAAAGAAGGACAGATCCGGCGTCATGCAGTGAAAAAAGAACAGGATCTCTACGAAATGCTGGATCTTCTGATGCGAACATCCTTTTATAAGCAGGAATATGATGTGAAAGCAGCTTATTTTTCCTCCTATCCGGAAGGAACTTACAGCACCGTTCTGATTCTGGACAAAGAAGGAAATCTGCAAAGAGACGAAGAAGATACCGTAACATTTGGAGAAGAGGAGTTGAAAGAGAGCCTCTCAGGCTTTGTATTGGAAGTGTAAGATATGAAAAAAAGAAAAAAAGATACAGGCCTCTCTTTGCAGGCAAGTATCTCCGAAAAAGAAAAGAGAACGGTAACATCCGGATTTCTTGCGATCGTTCCGGTCTGCTATATGATCCTTGGTGTTTTCGGATGGATGAAGACGGCTCTTGGAATCATAAACGTTGTGTATGATACGGATCTGCTGTATGGTGTGCTGCTGGCAGCCGGGATCTGGATGGGCATACTCTATCTGATGAAAAAAAGGCAGTTTCTGCTGCTTTTGCTCACACTGGCGGTCACGCCCATTCTTGTGTGGATGCGTTTTTCCGTGATCCTGGAAGGATTCTCGGAGATCAGCAGGGTTTTCCAGTCAGGAATGACAGTGCCTGGGGGTGTTTATCAGGGGATCGGTAGTGAATATGAGATCACCTGTGTCCTGATCGTGGTCGTTTTTTTGCTGTATGATCTGTTTTTTATCTGTCTGAGCACAGAAATCGGCAAATATCTGGCGGTCTTACTTCTGGTGCTTCCATTCTGTGCGGCATTTGTTTTCGGACAGGTTCCGGATGGCATGGGGACATTCTGTATGCTGCTGTGTGCACTGGGACTGATCGCATCCTCCGCAGAAGAACACGACAGGCAGCGAAATGGCAGTGCTTTCTTTCTGGGGATTCTATCGCTGCTGTTGCTCTTGATCGGATTTTCAGCCGGAAAATCCCTTCTGGAGCCGCTTTTTGAGGGAAAAGAACAGACGAGAGCCAGGATCCAGCAGACGTCCTTTATAAAAGAGATTGAGAAATGGACGGCTCCGCTTCAGAGCCAGATGCCACAAATAGCATCCGGCGGCGTGAGCGAAGGTACGATCAACGATGCTGATTTTTTCCTGAATACAGGCGAAGTGCTTTTTTCAGTCAGCCAGGATCAGCAGCCGCAGGGCAGCCTCTATCTGAAAGTATACACCAGTACGAAATACTCGAATACCAGGTGGAAAGCAAACGACGATCCGGAAGAGAAAGCAGAAATTTTCTGCCAGAGAGCGGCAGCCTGGTCGAATACACAGGGATATGATGGGGCAGTCCGTCTGACAGTTGGCTTTCCACAGGGGAAAAGCGATGCCAGTCATCCCTACGCTCCTTATTTTTCCCAGGGTATGTCTGATGACGGCACAGAAAAGGAATATCGTTATTATCCAATCGAGAGAATTGCATATCTTTTCACTGAACCGGCTGACAGCCTGACGGACGATTACCGCGACTATGTGTATCAGCATTATCTGGATTATCCGACAAAGGGAACAGAGCGGATGCAGCAGTTTGTGGCGGACAATCCAGGGGCGGATATCGAGGAAATCTGCAATATCGTGCGGACGTTTCTCGATGAGAGTGCTGTTTATAATCCACAGGTTGGACGTTTTCCGAAAAATCAGAATTTTGCAGAATATTTCCTGTTTGAAAAACACGAAGGGTACTGCGTGCATTTTGCGACGGCAGCTGTGCTTCTGATGCGGATGTACGGCATCCCGGCACGTTATGCGACCGGATTTGCCATTCCGGCAGCTGATTTTGACTGGCAGGATGGAGCCGGATGGCTCGCAAACGTAGAAGACAGCAGGTCACATGCCTGGGCAGAAATTTATACGGACTACTATGGCTGGATTCCATTTGAGACAACGCCGTCCTATGATTCCGGTGCAGATTTATCCTACTATGGCGAAAGTCCGCAGGAAAAACAGCAGACAGAGAGCATGGATACAGAAGATGGAAGGCAGAACAACGATAAAAATGAGGATCAGACTCCGGATACGAGGAAACAAAATGCAGACCAGAGCAGCGATTCTGACAGCAAAAACGGATATGGTGCAAATGGCATGAATGGAAGTCTTTCGGGCACACAGACAGGGATCGTATCGATTGCAGCCGTTCTTCTGTCTCTGATCTTTGCAGGGCTGATCCTGTTTGCAAGGCGGACGATCCGACTTCGCAGACGCAGCGGCGAAAATGCACAGGAGATTTTCAGGGATTTCTATGAAGTACTCGTTTTTGCCGGAATGCCGCAGGGACTGGACTGCATGAAAGACGGATTTACGGCGAAGGTCTGTGAACAGTTCCAGTGGCTGAACAAAGAAGAACTTGATCAGGCGATGGACATTGTGATGCGGGCAAACTTTGCGGGTGATCCGGTGACAAAAGAGGAAACCATGCAGCTGAGGGGACTTTATCGTTACACCTGCCGTATGGTTTTGAAGGGCATGAGCCGCAAAAAGAAGTTTCTTTTCCGCTTTATCAAAGCATATGCTTAAAACTGACCCTGTAAAAATGCTGAATATTGTCTGTTTTTTAAATGACAAAAAAAGCTTATACTGAACAGCAAGAAAAAACAGGAAGGTGAAAGTTTGGAAGTTGACTTCCAAATCTGCCATTATTGACGCAGCAAGTGCGTCATGAAGGAGAAAAGTATGAACGAAAAGAAAAGTACAAACTGGACAGCAAAGAAACTGGCAATCAATGCTCTGGCGATCGCACTTGTCTGTGTATCGACCATGGTGATCCAGATCCCGATCCCGCTTGGTTACATGCATCTTGGGAACTGCTGTATTCTGCTGGTCAGTGTTTATTTTGGAAATATGACCGGAATGCTGGCAGGCGGCATTGGCTCCTGTCTGGCAGATCTGCTCAGCGGCTATACACAGTGGATCATTCCGACACTGATCATCAAAGGGATCATGGGACTTGTGATCGCTATGATCGCTTATCGCGAAGGCGAAGAGATCCGTATGATGCGTCTCCGTACATTTCTCGGAGCAGCGGCAGGTATCGTGATCATGATTGCAGGCTATACGTTTGCAGGATGCTTCCTTTACGGCGGCATGGCAGCAGGTTTTGCCCAGATCCCGGGACTGACCACAGAAGGTGTGATCGGACTGTTGCTGTTCTATGTGATCGGATTTGCATTTGAAAAAGCCAAAATTCCGGTATTTATCAAACGACTTGCATAGGAAAGGTGAAATATGTCTCACAACAATCAGAAAAAAATTGCAGTGATCAATGATTTCTCAGGATTTGGCAGATGCTCGATAGCCGTAGCACTGCCAATTCTCTCTGTTATGAAGGTGCAGTGCTGTCCGCTGCCGACCTCCATTTTTTCCAACCACACGGGTTTTCCAAGCTACTTTTTCGAAGACTATACTTCCCACATGGTTCCTTATATGCAGGAATGGAAAAAACTGGATCTTCATTTTAACGGGATCTGTTCCGGATTTTTAGGTTCCAAAGAACAGATCGAGATTGTAAAAAAGTTTTTTAAAGAGTTTAAAACAGAAGAAACACAGATCATTGTTGATCCGGTAATGGGCGATTATGGAAAACCATATCCGACCTACACAGAAGAAATGTGCGGTGAAATGAAAAAACTGGTCGAGTTTGCCGACATTCTCACACCGAATGTCACAGAAGCCTGCGTGCTTACCGATACACCGTACAAAGAAAAATGGAAGATCGAAGAAATTCAGGAAATGGCAGAAAAGATCCACAAGATGGGACCGAAAAAAATCGCCATCACCGGTATCGTCCAGGGCGGATTTATTGCAAACTTCTGTTACGAAGAAGGGCAGCAGCCGAAAGTGCTGCGTACCCACAAAGAAGGAACACAGCGTTCCGGAACCGGCGATATCTTTGCATCCATCATCGCAGCCGATGCCGTCAACGGAGTGCCGTTCTATAAATCCGTGAAGAAAGCTTCCAATTTTATCAAAAAATGTATTATCCGCTCACAGGAACTGAATATTCCGCTGACAGACGGCGTATGTTTTGAAGAAGTTTTAGGAAAATTAAAAACAGACTGAAAGGAATGCTGCATTATGAAAAAAGAAATGACGATTTTCTATGAAGTACACGATAATATCTATGTAAATCTTACCAATAAATGTCCATGTGCCTGTACCTTCTGCCTGCGTCAGACCAGAGATCACATGGAAAATTCCCATGTTTTGTGGCTGGAGCATGCACCATCTTTTGAAGAAGTGCAGGAAGCCATGAAAGCCGTAGATTTTTCAAAATATAAAGAAGTGGTATTCTGCGGATTCGGCGAACCGACCGAGGCACTCGATGTGCTGAAACAGAGTGCAAAGCTGATCAAAGAAAAGTACAATATGCCGATCCGTATCAACACAAACGGACTTGGTAGTCTGGTCAATGAAAGAGACATCGTTCCGGAGCTGAAAGGCCTTGTGGATACGGTTTCTGTCAGCCTGAATACCCCGAATGCAGATGAGTACCACAGGCTGGTACGCAGCAAATTCGGAGAAAAGTCATTTGATGCCATGATCGATTTCACAAAAGAATGTACAAAATACATTCCAAATGTTGTGATGACGACCGTAGAGACGACCATCACACACGAAGAAGAAAAGCAGTGTCAGGAAATCTGTGACCGCGTAGGGGCAAAATACCGCATTCGCCCGTGGGAGGACTGAAAAGTCCTCCTTTTTTTTGACAAATCTGCAATTCTGGGTATAATGGAAGGAAAAAAGGTAACTGTGAGAATACCGAAAAGTTAGTAAAGGAGAACACCATGTACACAGTGATTGTTGCAGATGACGAGCAAGAGATCCGTCGTTCCCTGATCCGGAAAGTAGACTGGGGAAGCGTCGGTTTTCAGGTGATCGGAGAGGCGGAAAACGGTGCGGAAGCTTTGGAACTGACGGAAAAGCTGGAGCCGGATCTGCTTCTGACGGATATACGCATGCCATTTATCAGCGGCATCGAGCTTGCACGCCAGGTGCGGGAGATAAGGCCGGCTACCCAGATCGCATTTCTGAGTGGATTTGATGATTTTTCTTATGCACAGCAGGCCATACAATATAATATTATCAGCTATCTGTTAAAACCGATTTCATCTTCCGAACTTGAAAAAGAGCTCCTGAAGATGAAAGAGAAGATCGATCAGAAGTTTCAGGTATTTTCCCAGCCGGGGATGCGTCAGGAGCATATGGAGAAAAGAGAGTTTCTGACACCGTTGCTTCTGGATGGCTTTGGCGGGGAACTTCCGGAAGAAGAGCACAGGATACTGATGAAAGAGGCAATTTCCTGCGGACTGCTCGACGGGGAAGAGCCGGAAGCCTTGAATTATGCGGTGATGGTCACCAGAATCCTGGATAAAGACGGAAAGAACTGCACAACAAGAGGCAGCGTCAAGGCGATCGATTCCATCCTCAAAAAGTACACCAAGTACTGCAGCGTTTATTTACAGGGACGCGTAGTATCTTTGCTTCTGGCAACGCCGCGTGGCTTTGATAAATATCTGCATATTCTGGTGGATGACATCTGTCAGAGTGTGGAGCGTATCATGGGGATGGACAGCGTGATCGGAGTCAGCAGAGTAGTCGAAAAGCTGGAAAGATGTCATGAGTGCTATCTGGAGGCGATGAGTGCGGCTGCAAATTACGGAAAAGAAGAAGGAAACATTCATTTTATATCAGACGATGAACGGACAGAGAGCTTTGACAAGGTGATGGTGCATCAGACCGTGGAAGATATCGAAAATCTGCTTCGAAAAGGCAGACCGGAAGAGATCAGCGGCTATCTGCAGAACTTTTTTGACCAGGTCGTACAGCACAAGATCTCTCAGTCTGAGACGGATTTTATCCTGATGCTGATCGTTTCGACGGTTTATCAGGTACTTTATTCGGTTGCCGGAGAAGAAGTGGTTCAGCAGATGCAGCAGAAGTTCCCGATGTACAGCATGAAAATGTTCGGCAATATCGGAGATTCCAGGCAGTTCTATGTAGATATCTGCACTACGGCACGCCTGATGATCGCAGACCAGCGAAAGAAGAGCAGTGTGATGCTCTGCAACCGTGCGATCCGCATCATCAACGAGAAATTTGCCGATCCGGATCTGTCCCTTGTTTCGGTCAGCACCGAGATTTCCGTCAGCCCGAACTACTTAAGTGCACTTTTGAAAAAGGATACCGGTGAGACGTTCAAAGAGCTGCTTACGAAAAAGCGTATCGAGACAGCCAAAGAGCTTCTGATGGACACCAACATGAAAGTCCGTGAGATATCGGAAAAATGCGGCTACAACGATCAGCATTATTTCAGCTATTGCTTCAAAAAATATACCGGTGTTTCACCGAACAGCTGCAGGAGAACGTATGAAGATGGCAGACAGGATTAAACAGGCGGTGAAGCGGTTTCAGCAGATTTCACTGTCGAGTCTGTTTGTCATCCTGGTGAGCGTGATCGTTATGATCACTTCAGTCGTATCACTGCTTATATTTGTCAATCTTTACCGTAATGATATGGAGCAGAATGCGATCACAACGAGCGAGCAGGCCGTTGTACAGGTGAAAAATACCGTTTTCAACTATACCGAAGACATGAGCGATATCATGCAGATGATCTGTGCTAACATTCAGAAAGAGGAGGAAGAAGCAAATAATTTTTTCTCCAATCTTCTGAAGATAAGATCCGATGTTGTTGCAGTTACTTCCTATGATATGAACGGCAAGATCTTAAAATGCTGGACAAATGGTCAGAAATTAAAAGAAAATTATATCAAAAATCTTTCTTATGTGCGTGATCTGCCGCAGGAAGAAGGAATTTTAAATATCACAAAACCGCATGTAGAATCCCTGTTTGTGGACTACTATCCGTGGGTGGTAACGATTTCCCAGAACATGCAGGATGCAAACGGGAATACGATCCAGGTAGCGGTGGATATCAGTTTTTACAATATCGCCGATTATGTTGATGATGTCGGGATCGGGCAGCATGGTTACTGCTATATTGCCGATGATGCCGGAAACATTGTCTATCATCCGCAGCAGCAGCTCATTTACGCTTCTTTAAAAGAAGAAAACCAGAAAAATATGGAGAACGGGACGTACATCAAGTCTAATGTGATTTACACCGTCAACTCCCTTCAGAACTGCGACTGGCATATCGTGGGAGTATGCTATGTGGATGAAATGATCACAAACAAAGTGGAACGCGTAGTCAGCAGCCTGGTCGTGATCCTGGCGATCGTACTTGCCGGAACGGTGTTCCTTGGCAGCGTTTTCTCGGATCTGTTCTCAAAACCGGTTACAAGCCTGGTGCGTGCGATGGGAGAATTCGAGGGAAACAGTGCCGAGTTTGTCTATCATCCGGTGACGGGAACCAAAGAGATTTCCGCCCTGTCGGATTCGTTTGAACATATGGCAGTACGGATACAGAAGCTGATGGAAGAAGTCCGCCAGGAAGAAATCAGCCTTCGGAAAACAGAACTGAAGGCACTTCAAGCACAGATCAATCCACATTTCCTCTATAATACACTGGATGCGATCGCCTGGATGTGCGAAGCCGGACGCAATGAAGATGCCGTGGAGATGGTCAATGCCCTGGCAAGGCTGTTCCGCATCAGCATCAGCCGCGGACATGAGCTGATCCCGATTGAGAAAGAGCTGCAGCATGCACAGAGCTATCTGCATATTCAGAATTTCCGCTATAAAAATCAGTTCCGGTATCAATTTGACGTTGATGAGGCATGCCTTTCTTATTACTGTAATAAAATTACACTGCAGCCGATCATCGAGAATGCAATTTATCACGGCATGGATCGTATGGTAGATGAGGGCATGATCAGGATCAGCATCCATCAGAGCGAAGACAAGATCATCTTTACGGTGGAGGACAACGGAGTTGGCATGACAGAAGAACAGTGCGAGGAAGTACTGAAAAAGGAGCGAAGCGACCGTGCCGGAATCGGAATCAAGAATGTAAATGACCGTATCAAGATCTATTTCGGGGAAGAATACGGCCTGACCATAAAGAGTGAGCTGGATGAAGGCACCTGTGTCACGATTATGATGCCGAAAGTAACGGAGGGAAGCTATGAAGACAAATAGGTGGAGAAACCGCATCCTGTGGATGGCATTTCTGGTCTGTCTGGTGCTGATCTTCTGTCTGACGGCTTTTCACCGTCCGATTCTCAACGGAAAAGAAAGTGAAAGCAGCAGCGATCAGAAGCACAAAGTTGTTTTTATTGCAAAGTCAACCGTTTCCGGATTCTGGAAATCGGTATATGCAGGGGCGAGCAATGCTGCCACGGCATGCAATCTGGATCTGACTTTCGAGGGACCGAAAAACGAAGAAGATTATGAGACACAGAATCAGATGATTGCAAAGGCAGTGGAAGACGGAGCGGAAGTCATTATTTTTTCTGCGGTAGATTATGAGGCAAATGCCGATGCGATCAATGATGCGGCAGGCAAAGGGGTCAAGGTTGTGGTCATCGACAGCGACGTGGACAGCGATGCGGTCAGTTGCCGGATCGGAACCGATAATTACGATGCTGGATGTAAGGCAGCGGAAGCAGCCATGAAAGATGAAAACGAAGAAATCCATATCGGCATTGTGAATTACGATAAAAACTCGGACAATGGACAGAAAAGAGAAGAAGGATTCCGGGATAGCATTCTGCGTGATGGAAGAGCCGGAATTGATGCCGTGATCAATGTGCTTTCCGATACAGAAAATGCAAAAAAACGAACAAAGAAAATGCTGAAAAAGCATCCGAAGATTAATGTGATCGTCACTTTTAACGAATGGACAACACTCGGGGTCGGCTATGCAATCCAGGAACTTGGGCTGAAAGACAATGTCCGTGTGGTCGCATTTGACAGCAATGTGGTTTCGGTCGGCATGCTGGAGACGGGGGAAGTGGACACCCTGATCGTACAGAATTCCTATGCCATGGGGTATCTCGGCGTGGAGACCGCCTACAAGCTGATCAACGGATATTCCATCAAAGATACCATTTATACGGATACGATCGCAGTGGACAAAGAGAACATGTATGATGAAGAATGTCAGAGAAGACTCTTTGCTTTCGAAAAAAGTAACAAAAATTAAATCTCGTTTTCGTGCAAAAGTATGAAACGGTGGTTTAAATCTTAAGAAAAAAATAGAAAATTATATCAAAATCGTAAATTATCATATTGGAAAATTGAGAACTTTGTGCTATATTGTTAGAGTAATGAAAAACAAATCATTTTTTTTGGGAGGAACTTATCATGAAGAAAAAAGTAATCGCTGGTTTACTTGGAACAGCAATGGTAGCATCTCTGCTTGCAGGATGCGGATCATCTAACAACACAACAGATACAACAGCTGATACAGCAGCAGCAACAGAAGCAGCAGCTGATACAACAGCTGATACAGCAGCAGCTGATGCTGAGTCAGAAGCACAGTCCGTAGCAGATGCAGCAGGTGATGTTGACCTGTCTAACGCAGACGTAGCAGTTATGTACTATACATACGGCGATACATACATCGCTTCCGTACGTACAGCACTGGATGCTAAACTGGACGAACTGGGTGTTAAATATCAGGACTACGATGCAAACAACAACCAGACAACACAGAACGAGCAGATCGATACAGCTATCCAGACAGGTGCAAATGTACTGATCGTTAACATCGTAACATCTGGTTCTGTAGACGCTTCTTCTCAGATCGTTGAAAAAGCAAAAGCAGCAGGTATCCCTGTAATCTTCTTCAACCGTGCAGTTGAAGGTGACGAAGACGAAGGAAAAGTACTTGGAAGCTATGACAAGTGTGCATTCGTTGGTACAGATGCTCCGGAAGCCGGACATATGCAGGGCGAAATGATCGGAAATTACCTGGTTGACAACTACGATTCTGCAGATCTGAACGGTGACGGAAAGATCTCCTACGCTATGTTCATGGGACAGCTTGGTAACGTAGAAGCTATCTACCGTACACAGTATGGTGTAGAAGATGCTAACAAAGTTCTGGAAGAGAAAGGAAAACCGGCTCTGGAATACTTTGATTCTTCCAACACAGACTGCTACCAGGTTGACCAGGATGGTAACTGGAGTGCAACAGCTGCAAACAACTACATGACAACCAACCTGACACAGTACAACGAAGAAAACAAGAACATGATCGAACTTGTTATCTGCAACAACGACGGTATGGCTGAAGGTGCTATCTCTGCTCTGAATGACAAAGGATACAACCTGGGTACAGACGACTGCAAGACAATTCCTGTATTCGGTGTAGACGCTACAGATGCAGCTAAACAGCTGATCAAAGACGGTAAGATGACAGGTACAATCAAACAGGATGCTGAAGGTATGGCAGCTTGTATCGCAGATCTGACAAAGAACGCTGGTTCAGGTCAGGATGTAATGGCTGGCACAGATTCTTACAACATCTCTGAAAACGTTAAGAATAAGATCTACATCCCATACGCTATGTACACAGGAGAAGAATAAGATCTGATTCTGAAACAGAACGGGAAATGAATGATGGAAGTTCATTCGTGAAATAGTATACAAGGGTAACGGCTGCCGCTGGTCGGCGGCCGTTCCTTAAGTATAAGGTAAGCAGTAGAAAGACAGGAGGTCAGGATATGGAGCATGATGTTTTGCTTGAAATGAAAAATATCAGCAAGGAGTTCCCAGGCGTTAAGGCGTTGGATAATGTTTCTTTGACCGTAAGAAGAGGAACGGTTCACGCACTGATGGGAGAAAACGGCGCTGGGAAATCTACATTGATGAAGTGCCTGTTTGGGATGTATGTAAAAGACGGTGGATCCATTTCTCTGGAAGGGAAAGAAATCAATTTCAAATACTCAAAGGAAGCTTTGGAAAATGGTGTAGCAATGGTTCATCAGGAGTTGAACCAGGCCCTGAAACGTAGTGTTATGGACAATATCTGGCTGGGACGTTATCCCAAAAAAGGTCCGATGGTAGACGAAAAGAAAATGTATGATGATACAAAAGCACTTTTCGAAAAACTGGAGATCGATGTTGATCCGAAGAGGATCATGAGCACTATGCCGGTATCACAGCGTCAGATGGCAGAAATTGCAAAAGCAGTTTCCTTTAATTCGAAAATTATCGTGTTCGACGAGCCGACATCTTCCCTGACGGAAGAAGAGGTAGAACATTTGTTCAAAATTATAAATATGCTGAGAGATCAGGGATGTGGTATCATCTACATCTCCCATAAAATGGCAGAGATCCTCAGAATTTCTGATGACATCACAGTCATGCGAGACGGTACATGGGTAGCTACCAAACCGGCAAAAGAAATGACAATGGATGAGATCATCAGACTGATGGTAGGTCGTGAGCTGACAAACCAGTTCCCGCCAAAGACAAACAAACCAGGCGATGTTGCTCTGGAAGTAGAAAACCTGACCGCACAGTACTCTCTGCTGCGTGATGTTTCCTTCAAAGTCCGCCGTGGTGAGATTGTCGGTCTGGCCGGTCTGGACGGAAGCGGACGTACCGAAACACTGGAGAACATCTTCGGTATTGCAACAAGAAAATCAGGAACGATCAAACTGGACGGTAAGGTTTGCACAAACCGCAACGCACGTGAATCTATCAAGAACGGTTTCGCCCTTCTGACAGAGGAACGTCGTGCAACCGGTATTTTCGGAATCCTCAGTATTCGTGAAAATACGGTTATCTCCAGCCTTAAGAAACATAAAAAGAAAGGTCTGTATCTGAGCGAGAAGTCCATGAGGGAGGATACTCAGTGGTCCATCGATGCGATGCATACCAAAACACCGACACAGGAAACAAAAATCCGTTCACTGTCAGGTGGTAACCAGCAGAAGGTTATCCTTGGACGCTGGCTGCTGACGAATCCAGAAGTACTGCTGCTGGATGAGCCGACACGTGGTATCGACGTTGGTGCTAAATACGAGATTTACCAGTTGATTCTGGATCTTGCAAATAAGAACAAGGTAGTTATGGTAGTTTCTTCTGAAATGCCAGAACTTCTGGGAATCTGTGACCGAATTCTCGTTATGTCCGGTGGACGTCTTGCAGGTGAAGTAAATGTCAGCGAGACGAACCAGGAAGAGATCATGACCCTTGCGGCAAAATATGTATAAGGAGGCTGAAGTAAGTGAGAGCATTTTCAAATTTAAAAGCAAGTATCGCAAATTATAAAACACTGGACAGCAAAGACAAGAAAACCTTCTGGAAAGAGGGATTCATCAACAACCTGATGTATATCTTGATCATCATTGCTGCAATCTATACATACACACAGAACCACAAATTCCTGAGTGTATCTTCTATCGTAAATATTATTTCTCTGTCAGCTGCAAATATTCCGATCGCACTTGGTATCGCAGGATGTATCGTACTGACCGGTACCGACCTTTCTGCTGGTCGAGTTGTAGGTCTGACAGCATGTATTTCCGCATCTTTACTGCAGTCTATGGACTATGCAACAAAGATGTTCCCGAATCTTCAGCCACTGCCAATCCCGGTAGTAATCCTGATCGTTGTCGTTGTTGGTGGTATCGTAGGTTTCGTTAATGGATGGTTCGTAGCACAGTTTAAACTGCATCCATTCATCGTAACACTGGCAACTCAGCTGATTACATACGGTGTACTGCTTCTGTACATCATGATCAACGGAAACAATGGACAGCCTCTGTCAGGTCTGGACAATTCCTTCAAAAACTTCGTAACAGGAAGTTTAGTTAAATTCTTTGGCGTTCCAATCCCGAACTATGTTTGGTATGCAATTATCATGATTGCTTTCATGTGGTTCATGTGGAACAAAACAACATTTGGTAAAAATATGTTCGCTGTAGGTTCTAACCCGGAAGCAGCAAACGTATCTGGTGTAAGTGTATTCTGGACAACAATCGCAGTACATACCCTGGCTGGTGCTATGTATGGTATTACAGGTTTCATCGAGTCAGCACGTATCGGTTCCAACCAGGCCAACACAGGTCTGAACTACGAGTGTGATGCTATCGCAGCCTGCGTTATCGGTGGTGTATCTTTCGTAGGTGGTACTGGTAAGATCAGTGGTATCGTTCTTGGTGTATTCATCCTGAGAATTATCTTCGTTGCACTGCAGTTCCTCTCAATCAACCAGAGTATGCAGTACATCATCAAAGGTCTCATCATTCTGGTAGCTTGCTCTATCGATATGAGAAAATACCTGGTTCGTAAATAATTTTTTACAGAATCTCAAGGGCCGGACATATTGTTCGGCTCTTTTTTTTCTCTTGATCGGAGAAAACGTTCGCCTGTATTTGAACTGAAAATAGAAAAACAGATAAGTATTATCTATCTTTTCTGTTGGAAATGTGATATCATGATGTGGGTGTCAAAAGTCTCCAACTATGATGCCTACGGAACAATCCAGTATCAAAGAGGGCAAATACCTTTTGACCAAACATCATAATATGTGAAATACAGGCAAAAAGAGAGGAGCATAATATTATGAATGACAGAGCAAAGTATAAAGGACGTATGGCGATCTATGCCATGGCAGGCGTATATCTGCTGGCACAGGCCTACTATATGTATAAAGATATCCCGACCAGCAGCGGAACCGATAAAATACTGATGTCCATTTTTATGGTAGTGTTTGCTGTGATCGGTGCAGGGATGGTGATCATGGGAGTCACCAAGAGCTATAAAGCAATCAAAGAAGACTATAATGCAGTACCGGAAGAAGAAAAAAAAGATGCAGAGACTTCTGAAGGTGAAGAAGCTGCCGTAGAAGCAAAAGAAGTGGCAGAGCTGGAAGATAAAATAGAAGAAAGCAAAGATGCATCAGAGGATGCAGATAAATAAAAAATTGTGGTGGAGTTTGTGTAAATGTGCAAATGAACGCCATAGAAATGATTTTATAAAATATATAAC
>ERZ1673739.1474-NODE-1474-length-25506-cov-6.446702_pt1 | contig 25506 bp, 20 predicted proteins | sample MGYA00580210_ERZ1673739 | MGnify/ENA primary metagenome ERZ1673739 (study PRJEB41218, sample SAMN15661749) | gut metagenome | host: Homo sapiens | place: Canada: London | collected 2015-08-20/2019-03-30 | study: EMG produced TPA metagenomics assembly of...
GGAATTTGCTCCGTATTTTTAAGAATTGAGTGCTCGTTTTACGACTCTTAGGTTCAAAAATTACAGACAACCCGATTTGATAAAATGCAAAAACCAAACTCGGTAGAGCATGGCGGGAATGGAATTGGGAAGTTGCTGGTAACCTTTCCAGTCTGTGAAGAAACCAAGCAAAACGGCTCTCGGATTGCAGTCCGGAGCCGCCTATAAGGTTGAGATCATGCTCGTAAATAAATCCCACGCCTCTAGTATAGCAAAGCGCATTCTGCGATGGCTACTCAAATTAGTCATTGCGTTGCTTTTGTTGCTGGCTTGCTAGGCACTTAGGTAAAGAGCCCCAAAGCGAAAGCTGCGGGGCTCAAGTGTTTCTATGTTTGAGTTTTTATCGGCTTATGGGCTTCAGCTGATAAACCTTGGAAAAGTCCACGTCTCTGGCAACAAAGATGCCGACACGTTCGCCCTGATTCTTTGTGAGCGTCGGAGGAATGTTGCCTGACTGACGCATAGCTTCCTGAATGATTTGATTCATACCGTCTTCACTGTTCTGATAGTAATTAACGCCGCCGTTGTTTTCCGTTTGTTTGGTCATAGCGAAGTCAAAACCGTCTTGAATCAGAGTAAAGAGCAGTGCGTTTCCGAAGCGAGCCCACCAATGGAAGTCAATTTCTCCGGCCATGCCCGAACCTCCAAGAGCATCGGTTGCCGGACTGTCGATATTGACACGCACGCCTTTAGGCGTCTGAATTTGCGTCCACAGAACGAAAATTCGGTTCAATCCGTTTTCAACGGCACCTTTGTATTCTCCGATAGCTTTTGAACCGCGCTCAATCAGGAGCACCCGACCGTTTGCGCTGTAAACGTCACGGGGGATGACGCACGAAGTCATGCCGGGAACCGTCGTATCAAGCTTGGTTTCTAACACGCAGTCTATGAACGTGCCTTTGGGCAACAACAGATTTCTGTCCGGCATCATGGCTGCACTGGTTGGAGGAGTTGAAACGCTTGAGAGCAGTCCGCCTAATTTTCCGCCTGAAGATCGCCCGGAACCGGAGTCGTAGCCTTCATCCCGAAGAGTGGCTGCAAATCCCTTTCCCTCGCTTTCTTCCACTCCCTTTAAAGCTCCTCCCTCGGCCATCATGGGGGCCATGTTTCTCTTTTCAGCGAGTGTCGGTTCAGGTTTTTCTTTGGTGCTGTTGACCATCGGACTGCTTGCAGCTTGCTGCGTCTGTATTGCCGGAGGCTCCTGAATCAGCCCAGCCTCTTTTTCCGGTTTCGGCTCAGCCGGTTCCTTTATCACCACGGCTGTGGGCGGCGCCTCCGGCGGCTGAATCTGCGAGAGAGGAGGAAGCGTGAGCGTGCGTCCGGAAAGTATCGGAGTTGCCTGCTCCTGCTGCTTAGGCTGCGCGTTTCTCGAAGAATGCTTCTGATAGAAACCGAAGGCAATGCAAATCAGCATGAGCACGACTAACGCCGCCATCAAGGCTAAGTTTCTGTTTTTTGCCGGGGATGATTTTTTTCCGGCAACGCTCGGGATTCCGATTTCAGTAGGATTGGGTTGAGAACCGGAAATCTGCGGTGTTGTGTTTTCATTCATTTAGTTCACCTCTTTGACAAGTTCTCGTTTCAGTCCGGGCACCGATACACCCGAGTCGTTCGGAGCTCCTCCCCCGCTGTAGGTTTCGTTATAAATGCCGACGACAGCTTGTCCGGCTCTAAGCCTCAGTTCTCGGTAAACACCGTGAACAACGAGCCAGTCGCCTTTGATGTGAGAGTTAAGCAGTGTTTCCTCTTCGTTCTCAGAGACTCTGTACACAGCCGGAAAGTCGGTGTGCCGGTCAAACTTCAGGTACGTGAACCTTCCGTTGTCAAACACTTCTAGAGGTGCGATTTCTTTTGAAAGAGGAGAGGAGCCGAAATTTTCGCTGTAAAACTTATTAACTTCAGATCGGTTCTCGGAATCGGTCTTATCGGAAATCTCTTTATCGGATTGGTTCAGCAGAGAATCCACGGTTTTCTTGTTTGCATTCTCCTGAGCTTTGGCCGCTTCTTCCAGCGGATACCGGAAGGTCAGGCTGTAGGTTGCCTTGGCTCTGGAACCGGGATGCACATCAAAGAGATACGTATGTTTATCCGTCACAATCACAAGATTGGTCGCTCCGTCGAAATCTTTAGGTTTAAGAAAGAAATTATTGCCTCGGGCTTGAAACTCCCAAGCGGTTGAATACCCGGAACCGAAATCGCGAATCTTTTCTCCGGGAGAAAATGTGATGGTTGTAATCAGCCCGTTTGCGGCCCGGATCGGATACACCTGACCGGGTTTGTAGTCCGTGTACATCACTCGTGCGTCATATTGACTTGCCGTCGGACGCTCTAAAGCATTAACTGAGAGCCCGCAGCCGAGGAAAGATGTAACCAGCAAAAGACAGCAAAGACTTTTTCTCATGGGGCGGCTCCTTCAATGATCGGGTCAACACGGTAGCTTGTGACCGTAAAACCAAATGGGTTTACAAGCCTCTGTGCTTCGTCCATCGAATAATTCGGGTTGTATTCATATCCGATGGTTGCACGCCAAGAGTTTCTAGCTTCTTCATTGTTGCTGTACGTATCAACAAGGCGTTTGGTAAAGCGGACGGTTGCGATTCCGTTTCCGTTGGGAACGACGGACTCAACATTGCAGATGATCTTCTTTTTGTCTTTAAGAAGATTCTGAAGGGATTTCTTATTATCCAGTCCGTACTGATGGTCATAAGGATTGAATACTTCAGGAACGCTCATCAGGCGGACTCGTGCATGGTCGTTTTCCAGCGTGCGGTAGTCATAGCTTTCGTGGCTCTGCGTGTACAGATTGAGCCAATACTTGTCCATCATCTCATCGGCCGGGATGTTTTGCGGATCACGGATGTCGATCACCCGGGTAGTGCCGTTGCTCTTATCCAGCTCGACGATAAAGGGATAAGCCTCCTTTTTCACCGCGATCACAATGCAGATAATGCTCACCAGCACTAATAGGCACCCCATAATCTTGGCGGCTGTCCAACCGGCTTTGGCCTGTTTTTCCTTCAGCGCCATACGCTCAACGGTCCAATCTAGAGCTTCGTGATAGGGATAAGTCGGTTTGTTCACGGTTTCTTTTGCAGCTGAAGGAGCGGCTTCTGCTTGGGGCGTTGGTTTCTTTTTCTTGAAAAACATATTGTTTCCTATCTGTATAATATTCGTTATCTAAAAATTATCTTTTAGGAGAAAGATATGGCTTCTTTGACATTACGAAGAGTCGGGGGATCGGTAGTAGCCACATTTCCCAAGGCTTTACTTGAACTTTTGAACGCAACAGAAGGCGACACCGTTGAATATACGTTTGACGACGGCAAGCTGATTATTGAGTCCAAACAAAAGAAACGCAGAAAACTTCCGAAATATGATCTCAGCCAACTCCTCGAGGAGCACAAACAGATCATGCCCTTGCTGGAAGAAGAGTATGAAATTTGGGGAAAAGATAAACGTAAGGGCACCGAATTATTATGAAAAAGGTACTTCAGCAAGGTGACATCATACGTATTGCTTTCGATCCCTCGCTGGGACAGGAACAGCAAGGCGTTCGTCCGGCGCTTGTAGTCAGCGTTCAGCCGGTGAACGCTCTTTCTAACCGCGTTATTGTTGCGGCCATCAGTAACGGTGCGGGTTTTAATCGGAAGTACGGTCTCGTCGTTCCTCTCATTGGAACGGGACTGCAAACGACCGGTGTCATTATTTGTGATCAGCTTCGCACGATGGACATCCGAGCAAGGGAAGCTACTTTCATTGAGACCGCTCCTCAGTATGTTGTTGATGAAGTTTTGGGCAAGCTTGCAGCCATTCTCGGAATAGAGGTGTAAGGTTTTCATTGCTCCGTCTCCTCATAACCGAAACTGAAATTACGTGTAGCCCGGTCTTTTCCAAATTGAAGTTTTGCTTCCTCTTTTTTCTGCATTGCTTCCTTTTGCCTTTGCTGTGCAAATTCAGTTACAGGGACGCGAATGCCGGAAGGTGTCGGTGGTTTTGTGGCGCCGCAGCCGGTTAAACCGAGGACAAACAAAACTGAAATACAAAGCACTCTTGCTGAGAAAAGTTTTTTGTCGGTCATATTTGTTCCTTTTATAGCAAGTTTGCTATATTTTGATTTTGGATTGTTGGAAGGATGAAATTGGTTATGAACTTTCGAAAGTCCGAAGAAGACTTTGAGGACGTTTTAAACGAACAATTAAAAAATCCCGAATTCAAAAAATGCTTTGATGAGGCCGGTGCCGAATATGCAACATTTAAAAATGCTATGGAGGCTCGCAAAGAAGCCGGCTTAACACAAGAAGACATTGCAGAAAGGATGGGTACTACCCAATCTTCTGTTGCCCGTTTAGAGATGAAGCTGAGTAAAGGCATTCTTCCCTCCCATACTTCATTAGTGAAGTACGCAAGCGCGCTCGGCAAACGCGTTGTGATTACCTTTGTTTGATTCTGAATTAACACGTAGTTATCCCTCTGTATTTCTGTTTTTTAAGATTTCATTGGCGATCCGTTCGTTTTCCCGACTCTGCGCCTCGTTCACTTGTTCCGAAGACCCGGAGGTTTGTGCCGAAGACTGCGGAATGCTTGGTTCGGGTGACGGGGTGTTAAATTGGGCTCTTTGGTCAAACTGCGAATGATCCGCAGAGAAATCAAAAACCGGATCTGGTGAGCTGGAATTGCCGGTCGCTGCTGAAGCTGACACTCTTGAAGGAGATGTCGGCTGAACGACGGAGGGCTGCTGACTTCCGTATGCAGCGCCGACTGCCGCAGCATTGGCGGCCGCCACTTTTTCCTGCTGAGGCGTCTGGTTCATGTTTGCCGGGCCTGAAAATGCAGGTGCAGGGGCGCCTGAAGAGCCGGAAGTACTTCCTCCTGACGGACCGGAAGAACCCGCGTTTGTCGGAGTTCTTAATTTGTCCGGGTCGGTGAAGAACTGTCTGACCGCACCTGCCGCGTAACCGGCAGTCGCTGCTGCAAATGAACCGGGATTAGTAAGGCCGCCGCTTCCAAGGAGGTGCTGGGCTTGAGACTTCAGGGCGTCACGGTTTTCTTTAGCGTAATCCGTATCCTGAGCATTGGCGCGACCGTACATACCGCCCGCGTACCCCAGCATGGCGCCGCCCGTGACGGCTGCCATTGTTCTTCCGAAACTTTGCAGCATACCTGCCACCGAGGCAGCCTGAAGCGCAACACCTCCGGTAAGACCGGCGGCGAAAGAGGGAATGGATTTCACAACGGTCGCAATGGCGAGAACGACAACGGCAAAAACGCCAAGGTTCACAAGCAGGACACCGTAATCTTTTCCACCCTCAGCTGCCGAAGCAAAATCTGAAACTTGTTGAACACGTTCTAGAAATATCCCGTTAATTAACATGAGGGTCCCAGCCACCGCAACCAGAGTAAATGCCCAGCAAACCACGGCTCTGAGCCAACCGTCAAACCACGTCCTCGTTACGGTGAACATCAATGTGCAGATAAACAGCGGCCCGAAGGCTAATCCCATAACAAGGAAGATTTCGTAAAGCAGCAAGTAGCCGACTGCAAGGAACATGAAATAAATGGATACCACCAGCATAAGCACCATGAGCAAAATGATGAAAAGGCTCGTAGCAATGCTTTCTCCGATGGACCAAACACTCCAAGAGCTGTTCGACCAAATGTTGTAAATGGCCTGAAATCCGCTCATAAAAGTTTCCCACGTTTGATCTGCTGCACCCCATGCATTACTGATGCCACCTCCGGTCGTTGCGTGGGATATTGCATTCAACAGCAGGTTTTCGATGCCATAGACCGCCGGGATAACATAAGTTACGAAATTTGCGGCATTCAGTCCGAAAAAAGCGACCAATACAATCTTTACGCATTGTGTGATCAAGTCGGGTATCGCGCCTTCCGCCCGGCCTGTCGTGATTTGATAGGCCCGGGCAAAAAAGTAGATCATGATGCCGGTGTAAATAATCGGGCTGATGCTCGAGATGATTTCGCCAGAAACCGATTCGGCAAATCCAGCCATCGTGCTTCTGACCTCATTACCGAACGCTTCAAAAGTACCCGCCATAGGATTCTCCTTTTAGTTCTTCGGCGGACGAATGGCCCGTTGAATATCCGCTTGCGTCATTCTGGGGAACATTTTTTGATGCGCTTCTCTTTCAGCCTGTTGACGTACCAGCTCGTTTTGCTTATCCATCTGAGCCTGTTGGAACTGTGCAGCCAATTGAGAGGATTGAAGCGCAACTTGCTCGGCCTGAATACGCGCGGAAAGATCGGCAATGGATTTGGCATCCGTTGCAGTGTTGATCCGACTCATAAGCGATTCGATGTTTTGAAGGCGCTGGTTGGCGGTATTGGCTGCTTCTTCCAAAACTGCCTGTTGCTCCGCTTCAAATTCGCGAGCCTTCAGACAGTTTTGCTTGACTTCCCCGTCAAGATTGCTGCACGCGTCTCCGAGCTTTAGCCGGTTAAAAATATCCCGCCCTAAACTGCTAAGAGACGACGTGCCGTTCATAATTCCGTTCAGCCGACTGCGGGCGGAGGTTGGTATCAGATTTCTCAGGTTCAGGTTGTAATCCACCAGTCCCAAGCCTCGGGTTCCGGTGAAATTCTGAAGCGTGTTGACCGCCGTGTTGTACTGCTGAACCATGTTCGAGTACATCTGCTGCATCTGCGTGAGCTGCTGCACCATCTGGGCAATGGCAGCCGCATCCACGGTAGGAATGCCGGACGCTAAAGCGGAAGTGCCGGAGCACAAACCGGCGGACAGAGCGATTGTTAAAACGATTTTTTTATATTTCATAATCATCTACCATTGGGAATAGTCATAAACAGGTACAAAACCATGAAATGGATTTGCTTTGGAAAGAAAAACAGACAGCCCTTTAGGTTGACTCGTGAAGCGTTTGAGGCAGATACGCTGAGCAAGCCGCCTTTTACGTTCAACTACAGGAACTATGCGGTTTGTCCTGCTTGCCTTAATGCGGTTCAAATCCTCGGAATCAGGACGGAGTTGAAAAATACGCCTGACCCTTACGCAAAACACACACTCGCTGAGATTCCCGAATTGGATGCAATTCAGGATGAAATCGCTTATAGAAACTGTCCTTATTCCGATCCGGAATCCAAGCCTAAGAACTGTCGATACACGAACCGGACTCCCGGAATAATTTCCTCTATGGTTATTGAATTGTTTTGGACTCAGCTGGATAGGATCTTCTACATTCTTGAGCGAGACCTCCCGTTTAAGTTGTCTTGGCAAGCCAAAGAAACCATCCTTAAAGATTTTGTCGGTTACCGAGGCTGGCTGCACCCTGAAATATCTCTGCTCAATGTCCCTTGGATGCTTCTTTACTGCTCGAATTTTCATTCTTTGTGGAAATGCGAGCTTAAAGACGGTGACCTTAGAGAAAAAATTAAGAAAATTAAGGGTGTTGAATTTAACGAAAGAAATGAAAATATTATTGAGCACGACGGGTTTTCCAGTTTGGGATTTTGTGCAATCCATCACCGCTCGTATTCCACAGGGAAGGACGTTCGGGAAACCATCAAATTCATTGTGGCCAAAAAGATGGATTGTTGGTTTAAAAAGGAAATTGCTTCCGAAACTTTTCCTTCTAATGAGATTCTTTTTTCCAAGACTTTGGAAATAAAGCCCGATTATTTTTACAACCTTACCCATTCTTCAAATCCTCAGTTCGAAAATACTCACTTGCAATCACTTCGTAGGAACCTCTATCTGCTTGATAGAGTGAAGTTCCCTCCGAGGAGTTCATGAAATTCATAATCGGCAGTCTGAAATGGCACCGCGCCAGTTCAAACCAGTTGCGAGGATTAATCTTTTTAATTTGTTCAGTCGGTTCAGGAACCGGCACCAGTTCCTTTTTAGAGGCAGCATACAAAATGCTCAGAAAACACTCACATGACATCGTGTGCCGACACCATTTATCATCCACGAGTTCAATGAGGAAATAGTTGCTGTCCAGGTATCGAGAGCTTATTCCGAGAAGACAATGCCCTTCGTGGCAATAATCCAAGCAGAAGAATTTTTCCGGGCTGCAACCTAAGAATTTCCACCACTCCGGTTTTATCGGAGGAATGATGTTCCATTGAGTCTGAAGATCAGCTTCTAGTACGTGATATAAAACATCGAGAACCGCAGCTAAACTGATCAAATAATCGCCGTTAGAGTGAGAAACACGAAAAAGAGTCTTTATTCCGGGAAACTCAAAGTCGCTTCTAAAAACAGAATTGACTATAGGAAGTCTCTCTGTTGCGGGAATAGTTTTTTTATCTTGACTCATACTTCTTCCCTTGGCTGCGTAGGCAGCGGTTTGTCCCCGAAGAAATAAGGAATCCAAACTTCAGGGTCGTCTCCTACGAGAGAAAACAGTTTTTCTCCGAACTTGGTGGTTCCGGCAGTCCCGGAAAAAATCTTCAGAGCACGTTTGAAATTTCCGAGATCAAGCCGAATCATCACGGACACAGGCCCCTGCTTAATCAGCATCAGACGGCTTTGTGTATCGAGGCTCTTGATGATCGAAAACTCGTCCTTCGTACACTTGAACCCTTCCGTGTAATCCTTTTCATTCGCGTAGGGATTGGGCAGGTAGATTTTTGTAGCCGTGTTGTCCACAAACGCGGAACCTCTTTCGCTTTTCAGAACATCCTCGGGAGACTGAGAAGCAAACACAAAAATACCGTTCTGTTTACGAATCGTCTTGAGCTTGTCGAACGCAAACTGAGCCGTAGCCGGGTCGGAGAGATACTTCCAGAACTCATCCATCACAATGATGGTTCGTCTCTTGTCCTTCATTACCTGAGTTTCAATCAGATAAAGGAGAATTTCCGTAATCGGGCCGCGGACATCCTCATTTTCCAAAAAGTCCGTACCGTCAATTCCGAAGTTGGGAAATTCATTGAGATCAAGCGTGTTGATTTCATTGTCAAAGGCCCATGCAAGAGGCCCGGTCTCAATCCACTTAGACAGGCGCATCGTAAGCGAGTTCTGCGCGTCTTCAACCCGGTCACCCGTCTGAAGGCTTTGCGGAAGCACCGCCAGTCTCCGATATTTTGCGGGCATGGACATGACCGTCTCAACTGCTGTTGCGATCCTCTGCTCATCCAACGGAGTGATCTGGAGTCCGTCGCGTCCGATCAGCCGCTTTGTCCATCCGATCAAAAACTGGATGTTTTCTGTTGTCGGCTCCAACTGGAAGGGATTGATGCCGGAAGGTTTCCCGTTTTCAATTGCCAAATATCCGCCGCCCATCGCTTTAATGGCTAGCTCGGCACCTTTGTCCTTGTCGAATAAGATGACCGAGAGCTGATGGTCTTTATCGCGATACTTTTGCGCCGAGCACAAAAGGAAATTCAGCAATACCGTCTTGCCCGCGCCGGAGGCTCCGAGGATTGCCGTGTTTCCCAGCGGGACGTCTCCCAAAGAATCCTTTTCGGGATCGGTGTAATGAAAATTAAAGTAATACGGCTGATCGCTCGGCATTTTCATTAACGCGACGGCTTCGCCCCAAGGGTTACGGTCGCGTTTTCCGGACGGAAAATTATGAAAACTGGCGAGATGGGCAAAATTCATGCTCGATATTTTTGCCACTCTCGGACGATCCTTTCTCCCGGGAAGCTGATGCAGATAAGACGTAACCAGCGCCAGAGTGGATTTGATCGGTAAAAATCCCGCGTCCTGCAATTTTTTTACCGAGTCATTCGCATGGGCAACAACGGTATCTTCGCTGCCGAATACAAGAAGCGAATAGCTGTAGTCGCCGATGACAATTTGACCGTTGGCGACCATATCGCGTGCCAATGACAGCAGCTGCATTTGCGAAACGGCATCGTCTTGAGCCGACCTTAATTGGTTTTGCTGCAACTTCAGAGCCTTGAGTCCCTTGTTTTTGGATAGGGCCGTAAAGGTCTGCGTTTCAATAAAGGGGTATGAACTCTGATCGAAATTAGTGTTGTAGAGCAGTCCGTCAAGCAGCCGGGAATACGTTGCCATCGGATAATCTTTAAGCTCTATCGACTGCACATAGGACTTTCCCAATGCAGTTTGAAATTCAAGGGTATCGGCTCCGCCGAAAACCTGAACGTTCCCCAGTGCTTCGTTTAGCGGCATGAAAGGCACTCTGACTTTCTGCCATTGCCCGGTCAGCAGGTAGTTGTAGAAGGAGAGCTGATGAGAAAAAATAATTCCTTGCTCGTCCGAATATTCTCCAAGCACTGCGGGCTCGTAATCCCTAAGTGAACTTACCAGCTGATCGAAGACTTTTCCGAAAACCTCCAAGCGCTCTTTAAGTTCCTCCCGGATTTCCGATTCTTTGTACTTATCCCTCTTCAATGCCGTCGCTTTATGGCTGACCAACGACACATAAAGTTCGGTAGCCATCAGGTTATTTTCCGAGATTTCACTGTTGTAGGCGCGAACAAAGTCTCTGACAAAACGGCTGCTTAAATTTTCGTCCGGCACGGAAAGTTCATCATGGACAACGCGCCGGATTCTATGCACCTTGAGTGACATTTCGTCCGTTGAGGACGCGCTTGCCATTACTTTTAAAAAGTTGTTCTGGCGCTCCGCATCTCTTTGGAGCGCTTCGTTGGAAACCGCCTCAAATACTTTCCCTGAAATCTTTACCGTCGCAACTAAGTCTCCTTCCCGGCAGATCACAACGCCGGGCGCAATGACCGCTGAGTAGGGAATAAATTCCGAGAGGCTTTTTTCAGAGTTTTCAAGTGCTTTACGTTGGGCAAACATGGTTTACTCCTTGCTCTTTTCAAGTATGAAAAGCTCTTTTTTTTCTTGTTTTGGGCTCAGACTTGTGACGTTTCCCCAGTACCGTCGGTTAAAAGAGCGAACGAGATTGATTCGCGCATAGGAAATCAGCTGCGAGAAAATCTGCTCATCTTTGTCGGCGACGGTCTTCAAATAAAAATGCGTGATAGGCGTAATCAAAATCAAAGGAATCCAAATCCAGATTGCCAAAAGCGAAATGACGCCGATATTGAGCACAAATACCTGGAGGGGAACGCCCCCGATGCAAGCGGGGCGCGTCGCACCTTTAAACAAAGGGCTCGATGTTTCCATTTAGCCCACCAGCAATTCAGCCAGCCAAGGAGCTGCGGCAATTAAACAAGCGCCTAGGAAGGGGCCGCCAACCGTCTGAATATTGGCATGGGTATACAACATTCTGTAGCCTGCCCAAATAATTGCTCCTGTGACGATTAAAAGAGATGCGCCTTGGAATACACTCAAAATTGTTTGGAGCGTATTGTTCAGACTCTGAGTTCCGGCAGCAGCCAGTGCCGGATCACTCAGAATCAACGCGGCCAGCGCAGCGGGGAATAAGAAGTTGTTTTTTTTCATAGTTAAACTCCTAAAGTTAATCGGATTAAAAAATCAATCCGGTTGATGAGTTGTCGCCTGTAGCGACAAGGGTTGAAGAATCTTTTGATTTCGTTTCAGTTTCCCGGATGGACGGAACGACAGGAGCTGTTAAGGTTGAAATGCCGGCATTGGCGCGCACCTTATCCACGTAGCCGTGGCGGTAGCCGGTCTGAAAATTTCCTGAGTAGTAGCAGCTCAAGGCATCGTGAAGCGAATTGCTGCCGCTGTTCTTCTGCGCTCTTTGGTAGCAGTCGGAAAGGATTTTTGATGCTGCCTTTAAGTTGGTACAGGCATCCAGTGCCCCGGAGGCATTGATACCGAGCTTGGAAAAATTCTTTCTATTGATTTGTGCCAACCCGACCGAATAGTTCTTTCCTTCGAGTTCAAGCTGTGCAATGACTGCCATCGCCTCATGGAATGCTTTCGGCTGCCGGGAACCTCCGCCGACAATACCAATGGCATACGGATTAAAACTTGACTCCGTTCTGACCAATGCGCGTAGCGTGTCTTCAGATACCTCCGGTGCGCAGCGTTTGGCCAACTCTCCGAAATCATCGGCTTGAGATGACAGGGAAAGAGTGGCAAGGATGAAACCGATAATTAACCTTACACGCAGGCCGCTTTGATTAAAATTTGGCTCTAATAAGGATGATTTTTTATGAGCAACGAGAAGCTTAGTTACAAAGGTTATGAAGGTTCCGTGGAAGTTAGTTCGGACGGCCGATTTACGGGCAAAGTGCTTGATATCCGTTGCGGGTTGATTTATGAAGGCCTCTCCCTTTTGGAGCTTCAAGATGCTTTTCAAAGCGTCATTGACGCATATCTTGATTACTGTTCGAGCGAAAGTATTAAGGCTGAAAAACCTTCTTCCTTCCCGGATGTGCTGAGTACAAAACTTTGCAAACCTTATGACGCAGCTGATTTTCTTGAAAGCGAAGAGGACTTCGATTTGTACCTTCATTTTTGCGCAGAGGAAGACTCCGGCGATGGCGCTTTGATAAAAGCGGCTGCACTTGATATTGAAAAAGCCAGAGGTAGAAAAAATGGAAGTCAGAAGAACTGCAAAGAAATCTTGGAAAGAGACTTCGGCGGGTTGGATGAAAGATCCTGAATTCCGTAAAGAGTACAAAGAACTCAGAGCAGAGCTTAATCTTCTATCAGTGCTACAATGTAGGCATTCTTTAAAAGGAGCTTCTATGAGCACCGCAGACTCTTTTATCCGGGTTCGACTCGACAAAGAATTGAAATCTGAAGCAAGTGAGATTCTTTCGGCTATGGGTCTTTCCATATCCGACTTGGTACGGATGACCTTGACCAAATTGGTCAATGAGAGAGACATTCCCTTTAGTACATACGTCCCAAACAAAGAAACCATCGAAGCGGTGAATGAGCTGGAGGAAGGAAAAGGAAAGAAGTTTTCCAATTTCCAAGAATTGCTCTCGGCAGTCGATAAAGAATGTTGAGCATCGATGCTTCGAGTCTTTTTTTGAAAGACGTTAAAAAAATGGAAGCACAAGGAAAGAGGATGGAACTTCTTTCTGAAGCAATTGACATGCTTCTTAAAGAAGTTAAGATTCCGGTTCAATTCAGAGACCATAGTTTGAGCGGCAATTGGAAGGGATATCGCGAACTTCATATCCGCCCCGATTGGCTTCTCATTTATAAAGTTGAATACCCTTTGCTCAGGTTGGCAAGAACCGGAAGTCATTCGGAACTGCTTTCCAAGGTTAAAAGGTAATTTTTTTCTATTGCTCATTTTTTTCTCTTCGGTTGAGATTCATTGGTCAGCGCCCATTTGGAGCGCTCACCGATGAATCCTTCATTCATCGGGGTTGTGCGGACCCCTTTCGGAGTCCGCGTGTGTTTTTAGATTTGTTTAGAAGCGGTATCTGCACTCAAATTTGAAGGCGTGATCTGCTTTGCCTTTGGTGCCCCCCGTGAATCCGTAGCGGACACCAAACGTTGCCGGACCTTTATCGGCCTGAACGCCAAGATTGACGTTGGTGCCGAATTTGCCCGCAAATTCTCCCGACAGCTTGTCGCTGACACCGTTGAAATTGCTGAGCTTCGTCTTCTGTTCGGTATCCCCGAATTGCGGGATGAACGTCAGATCAGCTTGCGGACGAACATTCCAACCTGAAGCGGTCATAATGTCGCCTCGAACCGCAACACCGATAGGCAGCTGGAAAGTATTGGTAGCGTCCGGTGTGTTGCCCCAAACCTTCTTACCGTCCACCTTGGTGTCGTAGCTGCCGGACTTGGCCCACACATAACGCAGTCCTGCGTGAGGAATTACGTTTGCCTTGCCGACCGGCAGATTAGCTTCGGCTCGAGCGCCGAGACTAAACAGATTTGTCTTGACATCAGCATCGGCCTTGTTGAATCCGGCTGCATTAATCGACTGTGTAATATCAGAGGAGTTGTGCATCCAGCTCAAAGTTCCGATCAGATTGACTCTATCGACGGGAGCGTAAGCGCCGTAAGCGTGCAGACCGAAGCTGTCATACTTGTTCTTGGTCTTCAGCACGTCGCCGGTGGAATCTAGCGAGCCGTGGTTATAACTGAAAGCGCCGCCCAAGATGACGGATTTACCGGCAAACTTGCGGTCGTAGCCCATAACCAGACCGTAGGCGTTCGTATCGAATCCGGCTTTAGAAATACCGGTGGCACTCAGGCTCTTGTACTTCTGCTTACCGCCGATAACATCGACCCAAAGATCGTTTCCGCGATCCCATTCGCGCATAACACCGTACTCGGTAAAGGCTTCGTTCCGCATGGAAACTCTGCCCTCGATGGAGTCGGCTGCCGTGTTGAGGTCGTTCATGGAAACGCTCATAGCGCCGCCCGCAAAGGCGATATTGGCAACAGAGTTGATGACTTTGGTCTTACCTGCAACATCAAGCTCTTTATCGCGCAGAACGCGGCAAACAAAGTCAGCTCCTGCGTCACCGCTCTTGCAGTGCAGCAGATCGTCGTTGGCGATATTCGGGATTGCAATGTCAGGATAGACTGTGCGGACATCGGCCAGCGTTGCATTGACCCAAATCTTGCTCGGGTCATTGTGCAGCGTCAGAATCCAATTGATGCCACTTCCGTCCTGCGGCAGAGCGTAGAGGTTGTCACCTGTCCAACCACCCGTCCACATACCATCGTCGGATTCATTACCTCCGGTGATATAGCCGTTGACAATCGTGTAGTCTCCGACTTCGTCAATATTGCCGAGAACGAGGTTTGCACCTTGTTCAACTGTTACCTTGGCAATATCGCTTGTGGTATTGAATGCGCTCTTACCGTCTGTAAGGATAGAGCTGTCAATAACGGTCAAAGAGTCTTTGGCGAAAAACAAATCACCGTTTCCAATTTGGACATGGTTGTCCTTATCTGACCAAACGTTGGGACCGACGGCAATACCTCCTCCCGGGCCCGTTGTCACGTTATTGGTAATAACCAAGCGGCTCGGTGTGCCGCTCGGCACGGTCGGTGATCCGATGGAATCGGCCCAATCCAATCCGCCTGTCGGCCCGAGGTTGAGGTCGCCGTTATTTTTCACGTAGATATTCGTGTCGATCACGTCGTCCTTCGGATTGATTTCAGCCTTGACGTGGTTTTCCTCGGTCGGTTCTCTGTCGTTTCCGATGACAAGGTCTCCGCCGTTAAGGTCGGTTTCCTCTGCCTTCAGACTGCCCCCGTCAATCTTGACGAGACCGTCGTCAATGGTGAGCTTGCCGGTTTCAATATCTCCCGTGTTGTTCACGTCGCCGCCCGCAACAACAACGTTGTTCCAGATAGACGTGCCGGAGTTATTGTGTTCGCCTTCCGGGTCAATCGTCAGGATGTCTCCTTTCTCGTAACCGGAATTATTCGACGTACCGCCGCCCTGAATCGTCATATCGTCATATTCAGATTTGCCTTGGTTGTCGAGTGTCCCGGAAACAAGGGTATCGGTAACCTTGGTAGCGTCAACTTCACCCTTATTGGTCTTGTCACCGGCTATAACATACTTGTCGTTAATGGTCTCTTTGCCTCCTTCTTCCGTAGTGGCCGAGCCTCCGACCTGTATGGTCTGGTTGTTCCAGATCGAGGTACCTGAATTGATATGCTCACCGCCGTCTTCGATGGTAAGGATGTCGCCTTTCTCGAAGCCCGAGTTGTTGGACATTCCGCCGGAAGCAACGGTCATATCGTCATATTCAGATTTTCCTTGGTTATCGAGCGTCCCAGAAACCTGAGTGTTGGCAACGCCTGTTGCGTCAACTTCGCCTTTGTTAATGCGGTCGCCCGCAATGTCGTAGGTACCCTTGATGGTTTCTTTACCTCCGACGTCAACCGTTGAAGTTGCTCCGGTTTGGATTGTGACGTTGTTCCAAATCGAGGTGCCGCTGTTGGTGTGCTTACCACCGTTTGCTACTGTCAGAATATCACCCTGTTCAAACCCGGTGTTCTCCGATTTGCCGCCGGAAGCGACGGTCATGTCGTCGTAATTGGCAGTTCCTTCGTTGCGCAGAAGACCCGCAACAGTTGTCACGGCAGTCTTGGTGGCATCAAGAACAGCGTCTTTGCCTTTGTTGACGAACTCACCGATCACATCAAATACGTTACCGACGTCCAATTTGCCGGAGTTTTCACCTTTACCGGAATCAGCAACGGTGACACCGTTCCAAATAGACGTACCGGAGTTGGTATGAGCTCCTTCAACGGTGAGGATGTTTCCTTTTTCCGTACCGCTGTTATTAGAGCTGCCACTCTCAGCAATCAGCATATCGTTGTAATTGGCATTGCCTTCGTTGGCGTGTGTGCCGGATACCGTTACCTTGTCCACCTTGGAGGCGTCCAGAACAGAGTTTCCGCCTTTGTTCGTGAAAGAGCCAGCAACGTCAAACGTCGGGCCTGTACCGTCCTTTTCATCCAGAGAGAGCTTGCCTTCGTTAACAGCAGCACCGTTTCCGGTCAAACTGTTTGTATGAAGGATCGCGTTGGAGTGAACATGAACATTACCGTTGTTGGCAATCGTCCAGTCCGCAAATTCGCCGTTCTTGGCTTCCAAAGCCCCGTTTTCTCCGATATTGGAGGAGAGAATCCATCCGACCGTCGGAGTAACTCCGCCGTGAGAGCCGAACGTAAACGTACCGTTGTTCACGTCAATGGAGCCGCCGTCGGCAGAATCCTTCAGCAGTTTATTGGCATCATCACCAAAAGAACCTTCAGGAATTGCATTGACGGCATTGCCGACAAGAACCAATTCCTTACCGCCTTCGATTGTGACTTTATCGGTATGGGAGACATCTTTGAATCCCATACTAATATTGATCGAATTGGTATTCGGATCATTGGACTCGGCTCCGATCACTAAACCTTTGATCGTCTGGGCTGTATCGGTGTCTTTGTTGTACTCATCGGCAGACTCATTGTGCAAAGTGGTGTTGAGCACAATGCCCGGATTCAGAACGACATCGAGTCCTTCTTTTTCCAAATCGTTGGCAGTTGTGATAGTGAAGGGCGCGGTCATCTGTCCCAAGAAATTGATGGTCAGATTAGCTGCGTTTTCAAATGCATTCGCAATTTTGTCGGTGACGCTGACAATCAGCGAAGCGCTGAAATAGTCGTCGTCCAACGCGAGGTTGCCGCTCTCAACATTAAGACCGATTTTGATCTCATCTTTAACTGCGCCGACGGTAGTTGCAGAAAGCACTGTGGTCGGAAGCTGTACGGTGCCTGTTTCGGCGTCCGATGCGTCGATACGAATAGCCTCAGTCGTTACAGAGCCGAAAATTTGATCGGCACTTGTCTGAAGAACGCCGCCCTGAAGATTAATAGTGTCAGCCTTCGTTCCGTCAAGTTCGATCTTGGCAACGTCAAGAACGCCGCCCTCCATGATATTGACAGTCGTATCGCTGTTGACTACGCCCGCGATAACCTGCGTCAAATTATCTTTATAGTGGGACTTATTCTCAGCAGAATCCTCGTTATCAATCACCGGAGTCTGATTGCCGCCGGAGATGTTAACAGTGTTATTGCCGAGGAGGCCGGTAACGTTTCCTTCGGAATCGCGAACTTCGGAAGCATCAAAAATACCGCCCTTTATGTTGAGCGTGGAATCTTCAAAGAATCCTTTATCCGCTTTGAAATGACCGCCCAACTGGTTATAGACAGAGTTCTTCGCATCGAGCTCGGCAATATTGAGATTGCCCTTGTTAAGGTTAATCGTTCCCTCGTTGGAAACAACCTTCTGAAGGTTGCTGTCTCCGTCGGAAGTGAACTGCCCGCCGGTCGCGATTTGCGTCAAAGCAATATCCGAGGTGTTTCCACCGGCATTGACAAATTCTCCGCCGTTAAGAACCAGCTGATCGGCCTTGACTGAACCGGCTGCTTGGTTAAAGAAGCGGTCGTTCTCAGCCAGAATAAGATTTCCGACCTCAACGTTGCCTGTATTTTCAGACTTGGCAGCCGCAAATTCGGTAGCTTTTACCGTTCCGGCATTGTTCAGTTCTTTTAATTGAACCTTTTCAGCCTCAATCGAGGCATCCTGTCGAACATCAGCCAGTGTCACATCCTTGGAGCCGACGGAACCGCCCTGAATCATGCCCTTCAATAACATGAGGTTTGAAAGCTCAAGGTGGCCTTCATTGGCGATACCGACATCGGCGGCTTCAGCCATTTCAATCTTGGTTGTGCCGGAATCTTTGAACTGAGCGGCTTGGGCAGAGTTTTGTACCTGACCTCCGGTGATATTCAAACCGTTCAAAGCTAAGGAGCCGTTGTTGCCAACCGTGCCGCCTGTGACATTGAGCGCATTGGTATTTTCCATTGTGCCGTTGTTGTTGAGTTCACCTGAAGCAACCGTGACACTCTGAGTTCCGTCAATTTTGAGGGTTCCGTCATTGGTAACAGTACCGTTAAGTTCGGAGGCTCCGTTAAGTCCGGCAATGGTCAGGACGGCATCCGCTGCATTAGTAACAAGAGATCCTGCTTCCGTCAGGAGCGAGTCCATTTTGGCAAGCGCATTATTAATGAAGCTGCCCGCAGTTGCATCCTGAACGGGTGTTGCGGCTTGAACGGTGAGTTTTGCAATGTCCACTTCGCCGCTGTTGGTCATATCACCGGCAACAGTTAGCTCATCCGTAACGGACAGTTTGCCCTGATTTTCCAGCGATCCACGAATGCCGTAAGTTCCCGAAGCACCGGCAAGAGCGTTACCGGAAACGGTCAGTTTTCCGGCTGTCAGTTCAGCACCTTGCTTATTAACAGAACCGTATTCGCGTAGTGTCAGCTCATTAAAGGCTGCTTGACCGTTGTTTTCCACGTAGCCGCTAATATCCGCAGTGCCGATATCAAAAGTTCCGTGATTAACGAACGAGTTGTTGGTGTTTCGGGATGCGATATTCTGAGCCTTGAAAATGCCGTGGTTGCTCATAGCACTGCCGTCAACAGCCGTATAGCTGCCGACAATCAGCTGAGTGGCTGTGTCATCGGCATTGCCGATAACCAGTCCCTCTCGGTCATTACCGTAACCGGCAGAGCCGTTGTTCAGGACGTCAACGGTAAACTCGCCATTTTTGACAATCACTTGACCGCCGGCACCTCCGATTTTGTTATTGGCCGGGGAAATACCGATATTGAGTTCTGCAAGATGTCCCTTCGTTGCAGCGGCTGAACCGTAAGAGCCTAGCGTTAACTTAGAAGGAGTCAAGTTTCCGTTGTCGTTGCGGTTGCCTCCTACCCAAACAGCGCCGTCAGCTAATTCCACCGGAGCGAGATTGGGATTGGGCTGGGCCTGACCAACCAAAACGAAGTGGCTGCCACTATTAATATAGAGGCCGTCAGAAACGCCGGTTACGTTCATAAACCCCATTGACTGGTTTAAAACGTTCGGCGTACCGGAAGTCGGAACAACAACGGCTGCGCTGTCATTAACACCTACAACCAAAGAAGTTGCGCCCGGATTTGCAGCGCTTTCATTGGAAAGCGTTTCATTAGCAAACGTTGCGTAGGCTAGAGTTCCGGCGGCAGTGGCTTTAATGGAATTTGCGAGATCTACATTAAATCTCTCAGCAGCTTTGCCGTTAAATGCAACTTCAAGTTCTCCGCGGCGATCCGCAGGAACATCTCCGATTGCTACGAGCTTATTAACTGCGTCACCGGCAAGAGCAGCACTGTAGGAGGCGTCGTCAAACGCGACAGTACCCCATTGAAAAGCGATACCCTGTGCAACAGAACCGATAACGTTACCGATGCCCGTGACGATTTGAGGATTGCTGCTGACTTCAACTTTATCTTCAGGATTTACTGCATCTAGGTTAAGTGTTGAATAATCCAGATCGGCAAAGACCTGATCCAACGTTGTGGACAGACGGCCGCCTTGCAAGTTAGTGGTCTTGTGACCGTCCATTGCAATATGTTCGGTTCTCAGTGTTGCACCGCGATTGATATTCACGACAGAAGAACTGTCGAGTGTTCCGACCGTAAATGTTGCTGCATCATTGGAACCGGAGCCCGCGCCGAGATTGTAGGTATTGCCGGAACCGAGAACAGCGTGCTCAATCGTTCCGCCGGTAAGATCAACTGTTGAATTGCTGAACCAACCCGAAGCACTCGAAAGACTGCCTGCCGTCTGTACATATTTAATATTGTCAGCCTCAAGGCTTCCGGTTTTGATTTGTCCGGCATTCGTAAAGGTATCGTTGCCAAGACCGGCGCGTTTGAACACTATCAGACCGTCCCCAGTAATCGAGCCGGAGTTATTCAAAGTACCGCCGAAAGTAAACGTACCTGCATTTTTGATCGCGCCGGTATTCGTAATACCTAATCCGCTGCCGTCAACGAAAATGTCAGACACGCCGCCGAAAGCTTCGGCGCCTGAAGCATTGATAAATTCACCCGCAATCGAACCGGTTCCGTAATAAGCAATGCCGTTATTAGTCTTGCTACCGCCCTCAGAAACCGTCAAATTCTTCAATTGTTCGGTTGCCCTTGCAACAGCTCTGGCTACTTTTCTTAAGCGAAGAGGAGAAGTAGCGAAAGTTTGTTGCGCGTTGTCTCCATTAATAAAATAGCCGCCGTTATTAATAACTAACGAATCGGCAATCAATGTGCCATTGTTGGAAACAACACCGCCGCTTAGAACCGTGAGTTCCGAATCATCGCCGGTAAATTCTGCAACAGCGCCTGAAGCATTGGCGATCAAACCGGATACCTGTGTTTTACCCGTTGCTTTAAGAGTGTAAGTATTTCCGATGGTGCCAATGTTGCCGTCACCGCGGGAACCGATAGTTGTATTGAAAAGACGGATTTCGCCCGGATTTTCAAGAGTGCCGAATACGGTTGAATTATCCAGCGCTTCCATGTAACCGAAATTTCTGAGTGTGCCGTTGACGTTAACCGTATTGGCAATTAACCGAGCGCCTTGGCTGTTTTGCAAGGTTCCGTCGATATCTGCTGTTCCAACTAATTTGGCATTGGCATTATTAATAAATCTGCCGCCGAACTGAGTATTACCGCTGACAGTCAATTTTCCATTGTTGCGGACCTCTGCGCTGTTCCAGCCGTTTAAAGCTCCGAGGACGGTTTCGCCGTTATTTTCGAGAACAGCTTTGTCGGTGAATGTGCCGTTGTCACTGCGGAACGTAGAATTTTTATCTACCGTTGTTGTACCTCCCGAAGAGGTGTGATTCGTGACAAGATAATCGCCCGCAGCGATTCTCAATTCTCCGCCGTTGGAAAGATTGACTTCCGAGGCCTGACCCTGATAAAGAGAAGAGTCTTTAATACCGAGGCTGCCCAGTATCAGTTTGGCTCCGCTGCCGACAGCAGAAATAACTTTTTCAGCTAGAGTGAAACGATTTCCTGTTCCGTCGGACTTACCGCCGATCAGAGTAAGCTCTTTCCCGTCTTGAATTGTTGTTCCGGTTGCTTCGTTGATGCCTGTGAAGCCTGTGTTGTTGCGCAAACCTGAATCTCCAACGACGATTGCTCCGTTTTCGCCTTCAAGTTTTCGGTCTACGAAAATGACATCGCGAAGATGCTCAACGTTGTTGTACAGCTCGTTGGTTTTTGCGACGGTTAATTTATCATCATGTGAAACGCCCGCTATCGTGCCTTGGAACTCGAGGGTCGTTGCACTTCCAAACTGTTCTTTGAATGCCTTTGTTAAATCGGCCGCTTGGGTCTGAGTCAAATTGACGCCGGTCACGATGACTTTTCCGCCGGTGAACGAGGCATGATCGGCAAGAGTTTTAGCAACCGTGCCCGGAACATACTTAAGGAAGAAGTCGGTCAAACTAGTTTTGACTTCCTGCGGAACCGTTGAATTCAGAGCGACATAATGCAGACCCTGCTGACCGGTCGTACCAAGAGAGTCGAATACGTCGAAAGCGTTATTTGTCTGGATTGTCCCTGAAGAGGTCAGGCGTCCGTTTCCGAATTGGAAGCCATTTTGGAAATTTGCGAAGCCTGAGTTGTTTAAATTCCCGGCAATCGTAAAGCGGTTCGTTTCCGTCCAGTTGCCCCGGTTATTCAGATTTCCGTTGTTGGTAAGGTTTCCTCGGCTCGTGACATTGCCGGTCAGTGTCAGTGTTCCGGTATTTACCAAAGTTCCAAAAAGGTTCGCGTTGCCGATGGACAAATTGCCGGAGTTTGAGCTTGAACCGTTGGACTGGTTGAAATTAGTGATAGATAGAGTTCCAAAATTACTTAGAGAACCGTTCTCTTTATTGATGGTGCCAAAAGCATAAGAACCATTGGTTACCGAAACTTGTCCCGCTTTTTGTGTCAGGAGTCCCGTTTGATTAAGCGAACCCCCGGCTAAAACGAACGAGCTTCCTATTGAAAAATTGCCTGCTCTCTGGCCGACGGTAATTGGTTGCTGTGTTACTAGCGAGCCGCTGTTCAAAACAAGTTCATCACGGATATAAATATTATTGGTGGGATTTTGGTTAAATGAACCTCCGTTAATGTTAAGACGGCCAATTTCTCCGGAAACATTCATGTTTTTAGATGCGAGATTGAAGTTTCCCCAATTGTTAAGAGTTCCAATGCTAAAACTGCCTGTACCTGAGGTATGGACATCCGTTCCCAGTCCGCTACCAGTTTTGTGTCCGGTATTAAAGAACGAACCGTACAAATTCATTGTTCCGCTAACAACTAAGCGAGAAGTTAACGGGACGTATTGATAGTTAACAGCTCTGGAGCCGAGGTAAAGCCAACCGGAAACATTTAGGTCTCTGGTTGTTAAAGAAGCATTGACATTACTCGCGCTTCCGTTTCCTACTTGACCGATAGAAACCCACGTTTCAGGGCCAAAACTTGTTGTGCCGTTGACTACCAAATTGACGTTAGAGAAGTGTTCGTTGTCAGAAACACAGCCGATAAGCAAATCATCGCGTGAATCTGTCGTGGTCGTTCTAAGGTTGTAATCAAAATTGCCATTGATCGTTGTATCTTCACTAATAAAGAAGATATGGTTGTGCTTATTGGGCAACCGAGAGTCGGCATCATGGACATTCCCGTTAATAACAACTGCGGCTTGTGAAGATCCAGATAGCAACAGACCAATGGAACCGATGAGTACGGTGGCTTTCCCCGTATTTTGCCTTGCAGCTGTTATCGCTTCTGACACAGCAACAAAGCATCCTCGGGACTGGTTCCAAATCTTTTTAAAGATTTTGTTCATATGTTTTCTCCTAGGAAAGAAACGCAAACGTTCCCATCAGCACTGTTGAGAAACAGCACTGGTGGAAGCATCCGCATCCGGGAGAAAAAACTTTGCTTTGAATTCTTTCTTCAAATCATCAGCTTGAGTTTGGGTCAGATTGACGCCGGTAACAATGACTTTTCCGCCGGTAAACGTGGCGTGGTCAACCAGATTCTGAGCAACGGTTCCGGGAACATAGTGTCTGAAGAGATCCGTTAAAGAAGTTTTGACTTCTTCCGGCAGAGCGGCTTGCAAACTAACAGTCGATAGAGCGGTTTGGCCCTGACGGCCTAACGAGTCAAAGATATTGGCCGCGTTATTCGTCTGAAGCGTGCCGGACGAATCCAGACGCCCGTTGGAGCCAAATTCAAAGCCGTTTTTGAAGTTCACTGTACCGCTGTTGTTGAGGCTGCCGGAAATTGCATAGTGGGAGCTTTCTGTCCAGCTTCCTCGGTTGTTCAGTGTGCCGGTAGAAGTAAGATTGCCTCTGCTGGTGACATTGCCGGATAAAGAAAGCGTCCCGGTGTTTGCCAAAGTTCCATAAAGATTAGCGCTACCAAGGGTCAAATTGCCGGAGTTTGAGACCGACCCATTGCTCTGATTGAAATTCGTTATGACTAAAGTTGCAGCGTTATTCAGCACTCCATTGGATTTGTTCAATGTGCCAAAATCATAACTTCCGGCTGTCACATTGACCGAACCACTGACTTGAGTCAGCAAGGATCTGTTCGAGAGAACTCCACCCGCCAAGGTTAAGTTTCCTCCCACAGAAAAATTTCCTTCTCTAGCCCCAACAACTATTGAGGCATCACTATCTAACATCCCACCGGATAGAAGCAAGGAATCGGATATGAAACAATTGTTGTTACTAGATTGACGGAATGTTCCGGCAACTTGTTCAATGTTTGTAAAGGTGCTGGTAACGGAACCTCCTAGAAACTGAAACACTCCTTCGTTGTGTAAAGTTCCTATTGACGCTGTAGTAGTTAGATTAGCTGCTCCAAATACGTTGTCATTGTTATTTCTTATCGTTCCGTAGTTAAACAATGTTCCATCGACAGTAAGGTTGGATTTAATTTTCCCATCGTGGCTAGTGTTTCTTGTTCCGACTTCTACTAGACCATATATGTAAGCATTTCCGTGAACAATCGTACTTCCATATACATCTTGTCCTCGGTTGTGATTATGAGCAATGGTCCAGTTTCGATTTGACTCTAAAGTGAAGTTCTTATCGACTGTCACTGTTATTGATGGTATCCCGACAGAACCGGATGTATTACCCACAAAGAGTTGAGCTGTGGGAGAGGAATTTCCGTATACGAGATTGCCTAAGATGTGAACATCGTTGTTCACATAATCATAGTCTCTGGGCTGGGTCGAACCATGAAGAGGCAGATCTGCAAATGATGCATCGCCGTTAAGTGTAGTTAGCGCACAAACATTAGAAGAACCAAAGAAGGCACTGAGGACTACAATCGCTAGTTTTCCGCCGGTTTGACTTGCAGCAGTCATGGTCTCGGACACAGCAACAAATACGCCTCGGGAGCGGTTGAATACTTTTTTATAAATTTTGTTCATAACGTTTTTGATCAAAAAATCTGGCGGGACTTTCTGTGCAGACTGTTATGAACTGAAAGATCAACTGTCACCGTTCTTTCAACGGGGCGGGGCTATTAAAATATCGGGTGCCCGGAGGCTGCATTGTCCCGCCAAGGATGCAACCGCGCCTGTCAATCAGGCCGTCTGCTTCCGGGCATTAACTGTTACGCTGACCGCATTCGGCCACCGACCTTCAGAAGAATCCAGTCCTGAAGTTCGGCTATGTTTTCAGAAGCCCTTTTTTGGGTTGCTGCGCCTCTTTTGACACTTGCTTCATACCGATGGACTACTTTCGGCCCGGTAAGACCCACAACACGTTTGGATTCGATGACGCGGATGGAAACATTCGGGTATTCCACATTGTTGATTCTCATTTTTTATCTCCCGATTTATCTTTGCTTTTCAATGTTTCCAGATTCTCTTTCAGAAACTGTTCTGTTAGTTTCACAGTGCTCTCTGAGATCCCCTGTATTCGCTGATTGTTGACGATTGCCGGAAGGACCTTCATTGCTGCCATAGTCTGAGAACTTGGAATAAATATGAAGGCGGTAGTACAAGCTATGCCAAGAAGGGCTCCGAATAAAGCCATGGCTCCGGAGTAGATCTGGATGGCACAAATGATTAATAGAGCGGAGAGACATGCTAGAAAAATAAGACCAAGGGAGATCTTGTCCATCGCGCCGATCCAATAAATGTCAGAGGCAGTTATTTCAACCATGATGAACCTTTGATCTTTACCAATGCACTCGTGTCCAATTTTTGCCGTTGATGAAGACATCAATGGCTCGTCTGGACTGAT
>ERZ1673739.1501-NODE-1501-length-25023-cov-19.629966_pt1 | contig 25023 bp, 18 predicted proteins | sample MGYA00580210_ERZ1673739 | MGnify/ENA primary metagenome ERZ1673739 (study PRJEB41218, sample SAMN15661749) | gut metagenome | host: Homo sapiens | place: Canada: London | collected 2015-08-20/2019-03-30 | study: EMG produced TPA metagenomics assembly of...
AAGGATTAAGACAAATAGCATAAAAATAACAATATAGGGCAGGGACTGCCCGAATGAACGCCTGTGGAGATAGTAGGTTACGAGGTCTGCGAAGCAGGAAGCCCATTGGCTTTAGACAATGGGTAGTTCACAATAACGGAGAAAACAGCAGAAAAATCGGGGTATCCGAAATCTGGTACAGACTTCCGAAATTTATCCTTGGATTTTTTGCCGCTTCCTTAATTGCATCTTTTATAGCAGTTACGGCATTCGGAAAAGAGACAGTTTCATCCATCAACAGTGTACTGGATCAGTATAAAAACTGGGCATTTGTTCTGGCATTTACAAGTATCGGACTGGAAACAAATTTCCGTGAGATCAAAGAACAGTTCCAGGGCGGAAAACCACTGACACTTTATGTAGTTGGGCAGTTGTTTAACATTGTTCTGACTTTTGCAGCAGTCTATCTGCTGCTAAGCGGAAAATTCTTCCCACTGCCAAATCTGGCATTATAAGGAGATGCAGACTATGAAGAAAAAAACAGGAAAAAAGAAAAATCTGTTTTCTGTCGTAAATTATACCGTTCTGGTGCTGACGGTCATTGCAGCCGTTTATATCATGGCAAATGGTCTGGGACTGATCGACAGCCTGGACTTTGGGGCAGGGGCATATTATTATGCGGATATTCCTCAGTTTGCAAAATATGTAGATGGATCCGGCTACACATCACCGGTTTCCATGTGGGTGCTCATTGCACTGTTCCTGATCTGGGGATTCTTCATGTATAAACTCTGGGGATGGATTGAAAGAAAAGATAAGTAAAAATAAGGTGAAAGAAAAGCCTGTCGCAGAGTATGCGTCGGGCTTTTTCAATCAGTATTCCTGTTGCACTATCATCTTATACTTGTGGTTAAGTACCGCAGCCAGGTTTTTGATGATACTGTTTCCGGCAGGGCAAAAGAGATCTTTGAGTATATTGCCCCAAATTACAATATCACTCTTGAAGAATGAAATCACGACAAAGACCATGTACATATACTTTTCAGGGCACACCCAAATACGGAAATAAGCAAGTTCATAAATGCATATAAAAGTGCAAGCAGCAGGCTTCTTAAGAAGGAATTTCCGCAGATACGGCAAAAGTTGTGGAAAGAACGTTTCTGGAGCTAGAGTTTTTGTCTGCTTACAACCGGTGGTGCACCCATTGGAGTACTCAAAAAATACATAGAGAGCCAGGGGGAAAAGGAACGAAAAAGGAAGTGGCCGCATGGCAAACAGAGCTTATAAATTCAGAATATATCCTAATGATGCACAGAAAATTTTGTTCTCCAGGACGTTCGGCTGTGTGAGGATGGTGTACAACCACTGGCTTGACCGAAAGATCAGGTAGTATGAAGAGAACAAAGCCAATGTAACCTACACTGTTTGTGCAAAAGAGATGGCTGAGATGAAGAAAACGGAAGCATATGCATTTTTGCGGGAAGTAGACAGTATCGCATTACAACAATCGCTCCGACATCTTGATACGGCGTTCCAGAATTTTTTCAAACAGCCAACAACAGGTTTCCCAAGGTTCAAATCCAAAAAGCGTAATAAAAGCAGCTATTCAACGATCTGCATCAATGGGAACATAACCATATCGAATGGATATTTGAAATTGCCTAAGATCGGACAAGTCAGATTAAAACAGCACAGGGCTGTCCCGAATGGATACAGACTGAAATCTGTGACAGTAAGCCAGACACCAGGGGGAAAATACTATGCAAGTATTCTTTTTCAGTACGAAGATCAGGTACAGGAAAGCGGAGAAAAAATTAGCGAGAGAACAACGCAGGCTTTCCAAAATGCAGAAAGATTCGAACAACCGCAGCAAGCAGAAGATCAAGCTGGCAAAACTCCACGAAAAGGTTTCCAAGTAACGAAAAGACTTTTTACATAAACAATCAAGACAGATAACCAATGCCTATGATTGTATATGTATAGCTTCCTGTATAATTCAAAGTGTAGAAAGTAAATGATTTTACAAAAATAGATACCTAAGTTAAACTGTCATTGCTGACCGGCCAGTTAGCAAATGAACAGAATAAGGAAGGTATCTACAAATGAATTCTACACAAAATAAGAAGATTGAGCAAGTAAAAGAAACAACAATGATTGTCGGCATTGATCTTGGCAGTGAAAATCTGGCAACTGTTGGTCTGATCATGCTCTTATCCAGAGTCTTTGACGGAGCGTCGGACATGGTCATGGGAATCATTGTAGAAAAAACAAATTCCAGATGGGGAAAATCAAGGCCATGGATTCTCTGGATGAGCGTACCGTATGCATTATCGGCCATTCTTTTATTTACTGTGCCGCATACGATGGGAATGGTTCAGTCAGTCTATATTTTTGTAACTTATAACTTCTGTACAACCGTGTGCTACACAGAGATCAATCTCCCGTACGGCAGTCTTTCGGTGATGATGACCCGTGTATCTTCCGAAAGAGATATGCTCAGCGTAGTGAGGATGGGGCTTTCTCCGCTGGGCAAGATCATCGCAGTTACCTGCACGACACCGCTTGTTAAACTGTTTGGAAACGATCAGGCAGCATTGGTAAAAACTATGATGATATGGGCAGTGATCGCACTGATCCTGCTGCTGATCTGCTTTATCAACTGCAAAGAGACCGTAGTGATCGCAGGAAAAGAAAAGGCAGAGAAAGTACCGGTTGGAAAAGGACTGAAACTTCTGGTGATAAACCAGTATTTCTGGGCAGTACTTCTGCTGTGGATGTTCCAAAGTGTCTTTTTCAGCGTATCCGGAACGATTCTTCCATATTATTGCAAATACATCTTCAAAAACGATACCTGGCTTTACAGTGCACTGTATCTTGCAGAAATTCTTACAATGGTAGTCTGTATATTCCTCTGTGCACCGCTGATTCGGAAATTCGGAAAAAGAAATATCGCACTTGCAGGAAGCTGCATTGCACTCGGAGGACAGCTTTTGTTTTTCCTCAATCCGTACAGCCTGCCGTGGACCGTTATGAGCTGTCTGGCAAGGGCAGTCGGACTTGCACCGCTTAATGCGGTTGTCTTCGGTATGATCGGAGATGTTGTAGAATTTGGGCAGTGGAAAACACATGTCCGCCAGAAAAGCCTGATCTTTGCAGGCGGTTCGATCGGAACAAAAGTAGGAGCAGGCGACACTGATCCGGAAGCTTGCACAGTTATCCGGAGGAATTTTCCTTGGAAGATGTGCAGATGCGGTGCTGGCAGATCAGAAAGACTGTTATCATATTTTTATCTACGCATCGGATGAATTTCGCAAAAAAAGAAGTCATGATTTCTACGGTGATATGACGCTGAAAGAAATGGAGCTGGAAGATAAGACCAGGAGACGTTACTATAATTACTATACGGATCGGACCTGGGGAGATCCCCAGAATTATGATCTGATGATCAATACGACAAAAATCCCGCTGGAAGATGCGGCAGAGCTGATCCTGCAGTATATCGAGCGGGTGCAGAAATAAAAACATAACCTATCTTACCTTTAAACATACGGAAAATAATCGGAAGTGAGAAGTTTACAGACTCTCACTTTCGGTTATTTTTTCTTATAAAGAAGAAACTCCCCCCTTCAAAATAACAACCTGTTTTTAAGACAATATAGATAAATATAGGTAATTGCGAAACTCAAATTTGAAATATGATAGCAGTTATCCACAATAAATGGAGATGATAAATGCAGAAACGTTAAATGACGAAATATTTTAGGCACACTTAAATAAGCCATAGGTCTTATTAAGTTGGTAAGTCCTATGCTATGAGAGGCTTTAAGCTTCGAATATATTCGTGGTGATTGATCTTATCTGCGAGAACAACAGTAATAAGTTGTGTGATCCCGGCAAGAATCAGATCAGCATGCAGAGTCCTCTCATTTTGGGTTCGGCGTCCTGCAAGACAGAGATTGTCTTTGATGTGGTTGATATCTCTTTCGACAACAGTCCTGATTTTATAGGTATCATCCCATTTTTCGGTGCCGCGGATCGTTCCGGGATAAGCACGAAGATCCTTTTCCGGGTAGATGTAGACCATCCGCCCACATTTAGAAGAAGTACAAGGGTTGTCACAGAAACAATGACGATGGGATTTTTGAGTTGATTTATCATAAATCCATTTCATTCTTGGACAGACAAATTTATATCTTGTTACTCCACTGTGAAGTTTGGAAGTGCCTTCGTACTTCATTTGTAAAGAAGGATCATGGGGACAACACGGAATACCATCTTCATTGATGGAATAATCCAGATTTTCAAGTCCGGATCTTGCATTCAGCGGAATATAAGCTTTCGAGAAATGTTTGTCATTACCAAAAGTGTCACCGGTAAGAAGGCTCTTATAGAGTTGTGCGGTATCGAAAGCAGCATCACCCAGGAAGGTTTTTGGATTAATCAAAGGATGCTTGGAAAAGAAGTCCTTAAGTGTGGGGATTAAAAGCTTTGAATCATGAACACATTTATCTTCGTCAGGGGAATCGGATTTCTTTTCGACAACGATATCAGGATGTGAAGCCATAAAGTTTTTGTTATAAAAAGATATGTGGCGGATGATGCCCAATCCGTTAGTGACAATGCCGAACTTGAAGACATAGCAAAAATGCCCATTGATATAGAGCTGCTTAATCTCAGGATTAGCAGAAGCATGAGAAGGCATGGAACCATAGGCAGCTTTATAAGGATCATAGGATTTATCAAAGCCCTGAGCTTTCGCGTATGCCTTAAGCTGTTTGATGATCCTGTTAGCATACTTGGGATTATTTTCGGTAACAAATGCTTCTATGCCGGAAGAATCAAAGATGGTCATATCCGCTTTTGCAGAGTCAATCGCCTGACAGATAGGCTCGGTAACATCAACAAGGTTATCGAAAACAAGCTGGAGGTCATCTAAAAAATCCTGTTTGAATCGGGTGATTTTGGAAGCGTCTGGGACTTTAGTAAAACCACAGAATTCCCGAAGTGATTTTGAGTAAGCGAGAAAAGTCAGGAGAAGCTGATCCGTAGGGATAGAGAAAATACGTTGAATAATCAAAGCCCACAGAAAAGCTTGCAAAGGGTATTTACGGGTTCTGCCCGTCGATGCATAGAAATGATTTCTAAAAGAAATCGGAATTAACTCATCAATATCGATATGGGTTTCTAATAGAGAAAGAAAAGCAGGTTTGTCATTTTCAAATTTTTCATGGCAATCTGAAAAAATATCTGCCAAAGAAAGCTGTTTATATGGTATCATAAGTATCAGAATAACTCCTTTCTTGGATGTAGGTTTATAGTTTTTAGTCAACTCTATTATACCATATCCGGTGAGGAGTTATTTGTTTTTAGGTAACAAAAAATGCCGTATTTATGCGGTGTTGTGGCGTTTCGCAAACGCCTATAGGTAAATAAGGTGAGAGGAGGGTCAAAAATCGCTGTATTTACAAAAACTGTCTGAGAATGAGAGGTGTGTATGAGTCGGGATATTACATTTATTCCTCTGGGAGGAGGACAAAGCGTGGGGGCGAGCTGTTACTATCTGCAGATTGGCGATACGAAGGTGATCCTGGATGCAGGAACGGGAATGAAAGAGGGAATGGAATTTGAACCAAAGTTCCACAGTCTGCTTACTTCTCCGTTTTTGCAGTCCATGAATCAGATCAGTCAGATTTTTATTTCGCATGCCCATGCAGATCATGTGGGATATCTACTGAGGCTGATGAAACAAAGTACCTATGCCAATGTCTGTATGACAGAGATTACAAAGACACTGGCAGAATATCAGCTCTATGACCGGATGTTTATCGGAAATAACGTACAGAATGAGAAAGAGAGGCTGGCAGCAAAAAGTCTGTTTGACCGGATCACTCCGGTTAGTTTTATGAAGACCATGGATTTTGGAAGCTATAAGGTTACTTTTTATCCGGCGGGGCACATTCCAGGGGCAATGATGATGCTGTTTCAGATCGGAAGGAGAAAGATTTTGTATACCGGGGATTATTCTCTGAACGATACGGCACTGACGCAGGGCTGTACGATCCCGGAAGAAAACATAGATACCGTGATCCTGTGCGGACTTCATGCAAAGCACCCGGATTACAGGAAAAATCCAGAAGCCGCTTTTAAACAGACCGATTATATTCTGCGGGCGGTGAAAAAAGACGGCCGATCTGTTTTGTGTCAGATACCACAGCTCAGCAAAGGGGTGGAATTTCTGAAAATACTGAACGACTGGAATGTATCCGGAGTGCCCATCTATCTGGATCCGTCCGTTATGAACATGGTGCAGAAAATGGAACGGCTTTCCGTGCCAATTTTAAATCAATATAACAAGATCATGGGGATGACAAAACCGGAAGAACCGCATATTTATCTTACTTCCTGCCGAAACAGGAGGTGGGAATGGCAGTACCAGACCGTCAAAGTGGATTTCTCTCTGCATGAGGATTTTGAAGAAATGAAGCTGTTTTTAAGAAAAATAAATCCCAGACAGGCCGTTGTCATTCACTGCGAAAAAGAACATTCGGTATTTGAACATACGATCGAACAGGAGATGATGTCTGACGGCGAGAGCAGGACGCAGTTCATTTTCGCAGAAGAAGGAGAAATCTACAAACTTTAGAACAAAGCAATTCAAATCTACAACAGCCGAAAATGGCAGAAAAGAGGAAGGTATGATAAACACAAAAGACCCAAAAGTAAAAGAGATCATGGATGGGATGCATGAAGCAATGCTGCGAAAGATCAAAAGAGGAAGTCAGGTAAAAGAAGAGATCGTTAGGGAAAACAGGATATTTTCTCTGATCTGCGAGGATTTTGATGTGGATCCTACTGGGATCGCTGTTCGGATGAACCACAGGTACGGCTATGATATGACCGGAAATGAAGTGATCCAGATATTACGAGGTCGGAGAATGGCAAATCCGCGTGAGCGAAAAGAGCTGTTTTTGTGGGCAGACCGCATCGCTGCATTTTTTGCGGGAGCCATGCAGGGAAAAGCAGAGCAGTATCAGAAGTTTGAAAAAACACGCAGAGAACCGGCTTTGAAAAACGGCAAAAAGCATGATTCGCAGGAACGGATCGCCAATATTATGATCTATAAAAAGTATCCGGAAATCGATGCTTTTGATGACACAGGCAGTCTGCATCTACTGGGAAATACACTGGCAAGATATCTGTTTTATGACATTTCGGATGTGGTCGGTGAGACATATGATTTTCCGCAGGCGAAAGACGGCAGAAAAAAGACAGAATCCCAGGACGCCGGAAAAAAACTGTCGTATGAACAGGCACTGCGAAGAGTTGCATCTCTGGAAAAATCACTGGAGAGAACCAACATCATGCTCCAGGATCTGCAGGATGAATTTGAAGAACAGCTGGAGAGCAGTAAAGTGAAAGAGCTCGCAGAATTTTTTGCAAAGTTAAATTCCGAAAAATACGGCTGTATCCTAGATGAGCTTCTGGTGGTCCGAAAAGGAGTCGATCAGCTTCGAAAAGATAATTATGAACTGCCAATAGAGATCAATGGACTTCTGATCATGGTGAAAAAGCTGATTCAGTTTGTGCGTGACAACCACATTGAACCAATGATGCGGATCGGTATGGTCTGTGAAGTCGTTGCGGCAGATATTGAATTTTACAATTACGAAGGCTCGCCTTTTGCAGATCCGAAAGAGAAAAAGAAGGTTCGGGTGGTATCGCCGGGGTGGGTATACAAAGATAAAGAATTGCAGATTTCAAGACCGAAGGTAAAGGAGGAAAAATGATGAGTACGTTTCGAATGGAAGAACATAATGATTTGTGTGTTGGAATTGACCTGGGAACAACAAATTCTGTTCTGGCAACCATCAATGAAAAACCAAATGGAGATATCGTGAGCAAGGTGGTAGATATATCGCGGGCAGTGGATATGTACAATGCTGTTTCCGGGGAAGCGAAACTTACCACAACCAAAAAACCGACCCTTTCGTCCTGCGTGTATTACCGGCAGGAAAGAAATTATGCTCCGCTGGTCGGAGATTTTGCAAAAATGCAGTATCCGCTGCGTCCGCATCTGGTTGCAAAATCGATCAAAAGCCAGATGGGAAGACCACAGGCAGAAGGACTGGCCCCGGATATCCCGGACAAAACACCGGCAGAGATCTCCGCACAGATCCTGAAACACCTGTTAAAAGAAGCCTCAAAAGTATACCGCTGTAATATCACCGATGCAGTCATTACCGTACCGGCCAATTTTGACTCTGCCATGTGCAAGGCAACAAAAGATGCGGCAGAGATGGCGGGCATCAAAGTAAAAAATGAAGATGGAAGCGAAAGGCCGGTTTTATTATCCGAACCAAATGCCGTGATCTATGACCTGATCAATCAGATCCACAACGGGGAAATTCCAGACCGGATCCTGGATCTGAGAGAGAAAAAGCGAGTGCTTGTCTTTGATCTTGGCGGAGGTACGCTGGATATCACCATACACGAAATAAGACGACGCCAAGAAAACAGCAGCGTGTTAAAGGTGGATGAGATTGCGACAAACCGTTATACGCTGCTTGGCGGTGATGACTTTGACGAAGAGCTTGCAAAAGCAATGTATGCAAGATATCTGAAGAGTTATGAAGGTCATCCGGAGGCTGTTGCAAAACTTCGAAAAGAAGAAAAGGCCATTATGTCGCAGCTGCGAGTGTACGGCGAAACGCTGAAGCTGGATCTGAATGAGCAGTGCAGCAGTGATTATACTTCCGGATGGGATGATCCGGATGAAGAAACCGGTCTCTCGGCCGGCGGAAGTATGGGAGGGATCGGCTATTCCTATGATGATACTTTCAAAAAAGAAGAAGTGGAAAAAATCCTGTCCGTTTTTATGGCACCAGAGTTAAGCTATGATGATTACAAAAGGATCGAAACGATAACAGATACCAGAAATATTATTTATCCGATCCTGGATGTATTGCGAAAAGCTTCGGAAAAACTTGGTGTTCCGGATGTCACAGTAGATGCTGTGATCGTAAACGGAGGAATGTCAAAGTTTTATATGGTGAACGATCGCCTGAAAGAATTTTTCGGATTTGAACCGATCGTGGCACTGGATCCGGATCAGGCAGTAGCCAGAGGTGCGGCGGTATATCATTACTATCTGCACAAATACGAAGAGATGAAGGATGATATGCGGCTTTTGGGTCAGGAGGCATCCAAAGTGGAAAACCGGACTCAGATGCCGATCCAGTGGGGAAATAATATCCTCAATGACTGCCTGTATCTTGGAGTGAAAAACGGTGCAGTCCACGAGATCATCCCTACCGGAGCGGAACTGCCGTATACTTCTTCTGTCATGACCGGATTTCGGATCGAAGCAGGGCAGAACAAAGTTGCAATCCCGGTCAAGAGCCGGAATCTTGACGGCACTTACCGTATTATTGCAAACGGCAATATTTCCTTCCGTCAGAAATATCCTGACGGTGCATACGTTGCCTTTAAAGTCCACATGGGAAGCAATAAAGTCATCACAATGAAAGCATGGACAAGTAAGGACCGGGAAGGTACACAGAAAATCGAAGAAGGATATGCAGAAATTGTGATCGCAGATGGCGGGAACTCGAAGGTAAAAACAAAAATCGTAGCACCGACCGGAAGCAGATTACAGCCCAAAGAAGAGATCAATAATATCATTCAGCTGTGTAAAAATTATGAAAAGTCCAAAAACACACAGATGCGGAGCAAGAGTGCCAAAAGAATCGCTTCCGCTGTTTTCAGCATCTGCAATGCGGGAAATCTGGAAGAATTTGCACCGGTCATTCTGGAAGCATTACGGAGTGTTTCGTCCGAAGAAGCAAGACAGAGAATGTTTGTGATCGCAAGAAAGCTGGGGGATTCCTGGAGTGATCCACAGAAACGCAAACTGGCAGCCATATGCATAAATCAGCTCGGAACGGATCTTCGGGGATTTTCCATGGGCAGCGGTCCGCGAGTTTCTACCAACATTCAGGCAATCCATGCCATGAGTATCTGTGCAGATAAAGAACAGCTCCAAAAACTCTCATCGCTGCACAAATGTTCCCGATATCTACAGGCCTGCCTCTACACACATGCAAAAACAAAGACAGAGATTGCGTGGCTGAAAGAAGAGTTTGAGGAGGACGTCAGAAAGAGCGTGAACGGGTACGGAAGTAATATCCAGTTCAGTTCCTATGCCATCGGTGTTGCACTGAAAAATGAGGCAGATCAGGAGAATATTCTCTCGGCGGCAGAAAGAGGGAAGATCGTTGGAAAGATGTGTCATGTGATCTCTGCCGGAAAACTTTCAGCGGACGAGCTGACCTGTTGTATTCTTGCTCTTGGATGGCTCTGTGATCAGCGTGAAAAAAGCTCCGGTATCGATGAAAAAATCTTGAAAGAGGCATATGAACTGATCCGGAATCTGGAAGATTTCTATTCGACACTGATCATCCTGAGACAGGATAAATCCCGCACCGTTGCAATGAAACTGTTAAGCGGAGATGCCTTAAATGAAGACGAGGAGCAGTTCATGCTGACAAAGCTGGAAAGATAGCGGAAATCCAGGTAACTTTAAATTTACAACCACCCATCCAGTGTGATAAAATGTGAAAGAATTATGATAAAAAATGTCGAAAACAGGAAAATTTCAATGAATCATAGAAGAGAGGAAGCACAAATGATCACTGTAAAAACTTATCGAGGACATATTCGCAACTGGAAGGAACTCTGTGCAGAGCTGGAGGTTGATCCGGCTCTGCCAAGAGCAGAAAAAGAGCAGGAGATCCTGACGAAAGCATACCAGAAATGGGGAGGCGAGATGGCAGACCATATCTATGGTATGTTTGCTTTTGCCCTGTGGGATGAAGAAGAGAAAAAACTGTTCTGCTTAAGAGATCAGTTCGGAACCAAGCCGTTCTATTATTATCAGACAGAAGACGGCGAACTTTTGTACGGCACGATGATCCGTGACATCATCGGACAGCCGGGATTCAAAAAAGAGTTGAACGAAGAGATGCTCCAGATCTACATGAGCCTGACCTATGTGGCCGGTGAGGATACGTTCTTCAAAGGTCTGAAAAAGCTGATGTCGGGACGTTATCTGATCTGGAAGGATGGAAAAGTGGAAATTCACAGATACTGGACTCCAAAGTTTCAGCCGGACGAGAGCAAATCTCTGGAAGACTGGGCAGATGAGATCCATTCTACGCTGAAATCCATCATGCCGGAAGTAAAGACAGAGGACGAAACCGTAGAATCTTTCCTGTCAAGTGGGGTGGATTCTTCCTATGTACTGGCAATGTCAGATGCAAAGATGTCCGATTCCTGCGGTTATGATGAAGAACGATTTGATGAGTCACGTCTTGCAAAAAAGACAGCGGAACTTCTCGGAAGAGAACATTCGGTCTGCAAGATCACACCACAGCAGTATTTTGATATCGTACCATATGTTATGTATAATATGGAGCAGCCTCTTGGCGATGCCTCCGCGATCGTATTTACCATTGCCTGCAATGCGACCGCAGAACACACAAAGATCTGCTATTCCGGAGAAGGTGCGGATGAATTCTTCGGCGGCTACAATATGTACCGCAATGCAGAACGTTACGGCGAAAATCTGAAGACATTCTATGTCGGCAACACAAACATCATGAAAGAAGATGAAAAGAAGAAAATCCTTAAACACTACAATCCGGAAGTTCTCCCGATCAATCTGACCCATGAGATCTACAAAGAGACCGAAGGCCTCGATCCGCTCACAAAGATGTCCGATGTCGATATCCAGATCTGGCTGGAAGGCGATATCTATCTGAATGTAGATAAGATGAGTACCGCAGCAGGACTGGAGATCCGCATGCCGCTGACAGACCGCAGGATCTTTGATATTGCATCGAGAATGCCGTCCCGTTTCAAAGTCAACGAAGAGCAGAACAAAGTGGCATTCCGTACCGCAGCAGCAAAAGTACTTCCGGATGAGATCGCATTCCGTAAGAAGCTTGGATTTATCGTGCCGATCCGTATCTGGATGGCAGATGCAAGATACAATCAGGATGTACAGCGTCTGTTCCACAGTGAGATCGCAGAGAAATTCTTTGATGTAGATGCGATCAATGCGATTTTCGATGACTATGTAGGAGGCAATTCCGATAACTGGAGAAAAGTATGGACGATCTATACCTTCCTGGTATGGTATGAAGAATATTTTGTAAAAAGATAATCCTTAAATAACATTTTTCCCCCTGTCTTCTGGTAAAAGCAGAAATGATAAGCTGGTTTTATCAGAGAAAGGGGGATTTTTTATGTCTGAAGAGAAAATAAAAGACAGAAGTACACTTGGAAAAGAAGAATTTATGGAGAAGTATGCGATCGGGGCAATCCTTTCCATGAGCTGTTACCGGGTATTCCTTTTTCGCCCTATGGGAATTTTTTCTGCTATGGAATCCAAGGTCGTGCTCTGGGCATTTGTGATTGTGTGTGCATTTGCTGCAAGATATCTGTTTTTTGAATATCGCAGAACCGAAAAAACAGTTGCAGCTTCCCTGATGTTTGCCTATGGCCTTTATACGATGTGGGCATATTCAGCCTTTATCCATACTGTTTTGCGGCTGATTGGCTGTCTCTGCGTGGTTGAAACGATTTTTATTTTTGCACATTATATTAAGCTGGAAAAGAAAAGCCCCCGGAAAAAGAGAGGCAGTATGACCAGATTTTATATGCTGTATACCGATATGCTGGAGATGGCTGCCCTGGCGATGATAATGCTTATGATCGCTGTGCTGGTGATGAAGAACTGGCAGCCGGGCGTATCTGCCCTGCGTTCCCTGATCCAGACAAGGTTTGCAGGTGAGCAGCAGGAGCAGACCATCGCAGGCAATATCGAAACGCTGACCAGACTTCAGGAAGAGGAGTGGAAAATACTGACGGATGAGGAAAAGATGGATGTATTGCAGACGGTAACAAACATCGAAGGGCGTTATCTTGGGATCCCGAACAAACTGACGGTGGAAGCAAAAGAGCTGCTGGATACGACGCTGGCAAGTTACCTGGATGAAACGCATACGCTTTACATAAATGAAGATTTCCTGAGTGGAGGTCCGGCAAAAGAGGTTCTTACTGCCTGCTGTCACGAGGTTTATCATGCTTATCAGCACAGAATCGTAGATGCATATCATCATGCAGACGAAAGAGAGAAGGATCTTCAGATCTATCGGAAAGCTCTTTTATACAGCAAAGAATTTGAAAATTATACAAGCGGAACCGAAAATTACTTTACTTATTACACGCAGCAGTGTGAGATTGACGCAAGGAGTTATGCTGCGTCTGCCGCGGATGATTACATGGAAAGAATCGCAGAATATCTGGAAGAATAAAAGCCAAAAGACTGTAAAAATATGGTGCCGGAAGGAGGGGTGTGTTATAATAAAAAACAGGAAAAAACAGAGCGAAAAATGAAGGAGGAACTACCATGGAGGCAAAATTTGAGTATACTCAGAACCTGAAAAAGATTTTTGATACCAGAACAGAAAAACTGCAGAGCTATTACAGCAGAGAAGATATCACAGAGGCAAGGAACGAATATATCCAGGCACCGGCCGATGCAAAACAGTTTCGCTGGAAGGATCTTGAGAGAATGTGCAAGGCCAGAAAAATTGATCAGAATCAGGTGATTGAGGACGAAACATTGCTGGAGAAGATCCCGACAAGAGAAGAGATGAAAAAGGAACTGCTGCAGATCTTTGTCGAAATGTATTCTGAATTTCCGAAAACCTCAAATATTATGGAGCGGATCGTTCGCTGTCTGGCACCGGAATATGAAAATGATACGGTCAGACTGGCGATCCTGAAAAAATTTCTGGATGGTTCGGGGGAAAACTTTAAAAGTTTTCATGTTGCAGGTCTTAAAAAGCACAGAGAAAAACTGGATGATTCCATTTTTGAAGGTGAGAAAAAAGTCGTCCTTAGCCAGGGAGAAATACTTTCACTGATTGCAGACCGCATGGTAAAGTATCGTGATAATGCAGAACTGAACTTTGCAGAACTGGAACTTCAGGAGACTACAGCGGCGATGCTGGCGAAATGGCTGGAAAACCATGATATTGCCTGCACAGGTCTGTCAGATTCGGATAAAGTACTGGCTGCCGTGAAAGCTATGAAAGAGGATAAGATTGAAGAAAAAGAAGTGGAGGAACAGAAAGAACTGATCAGCCAGATTGAAAAAGAATTTAAAGTACAGTTAAAAAAAGTCCCGCGTACTTTAAAAAACGGAAGAGAAGGAACTGCCGCAGAATTGTATACACAGGCGAGAAAAGATAAATTAAAAGCAAAAACAGAAAAAGCGGAGAAATCGGGGGTGGATCAGGAGCTGCTTGCTATGTGCAATGATCTCGCAGAAGGTAATTTCAGAGTGACCGGTAAAACCAAAGTTTACCTTTATTATTTTGCTTTTATGTTTGGCATGACACTGCCGCTAGAGGGAAAAGAGTGCCCGGATGAGAAAAATCTTGCCAAAAACCTGTTCCAGGATTTTTACTGTGATAATCTGCTGCGTACGCTGGAAGGAATTTATGTAGATGAAAGCAAAAAAACCCAGATCGAAAAAGAGCCGACAGGGGAAGGAATCAATTATAAAAATTTTGCAGAAGCAATTTATTTATATTATCTCTGTCGTGATGATCTGGCTATGTGTCCCGGTGAAAAAATCGATGCGGCAGAAGATGCGATAGCGAAATGTATGAAGCTTGCAAAGAACGTGCAGAAAAAGGAAGATCCGTCAGAAGAATGGAGAAAAAAATCTCAGGAGTATACAGCAGTTTACCGTGATCACTTTTTAACTGGTCTGCTGAATAAAACGCCGGATGAAGTCCCGGAATATATTGTGAAAAATTATATTGTCATACCGGAAAATAAGAAAAATCCGCAGAGAATACAGATCGAATCAGAAGAAAGAACGGCGAAAAAGTCTATGATTGAGATCATAGAACAGCTTGATCTGGCTTATTGGGAGCAGAAATGGGACTACAATGATATCAAACAGTTTCTGGAAATGGAAAAGAGTTCAAAAAAAGAAAGAGAAAAATTAGAAGATCAGATGAAAGAAGAATTTCTTTCGGATCAAAACAGAGCTTTTGATGATGTTGTTTTTCAATGGGATATCAGTCTGGAATTTGAAAAGAACTTTCCGAACAAAACAGAAATACTTTCCATTCTGAAAAAGATAGAAGAACGTTTAAACAGAACGACAGATCCATTTCAGAGAGTATGGAGAGATCGTGTTCTCAGTGTTCTGCATATCCTGGCACGTCCGCAGGAGCGGACAAATAAACAATCACTGATAGCCTTTGCAGATTCGCCGGAATATTTTTCCAAGAGTATGCTGCAGACAAGACTTGAAAAACTTGGCATCGTGTCTGAAGGAAGTCAGATCCTGGATGCACTGAAAATGCTCTCGGATATGGGATATGATATTGTAAGAAAAGAAAAAGGAACAGTATATTATTCATTAGGAAAACGTGCCTATGATGACGAAATGCTGCAGAAATTTCTTACAAAGTGTCAGAAGATCTATTATGATATTACAGATGAGGACCGAGCGTTATTTTTAAAAGCGATGCTCAGGAAGCATAAGATCACAAGATCCGAATTGTTATCCTGGCATTTCAGTGTTTATTGTTCTAATCTGGATATTAATCTGGATAGTGAAACAGAGTATGAGAAGCTAAATGATTTTCCGGCAATTCTGCTGGATTATCAAAACGCTATTAATCCAATTCTGATAGAGGCACGTTATCAGCCGCTGAATGAAAAAAATATTCTGGATATCTATGTGATGGTCACTTTATATTTTTATACGCTCAGAAGACAGGAGCCGGAAGACGAAGAAATGTAAAAATCTCCCCCTTTTAAAAACGCAATCAGGAACGCTTATACTTTGAATAATCAAAGAATAAAAACTTTGATGGTGGAAAATAAAAGGGGGACGAACATTGAAAGTTTACAGATTCACAAAAACAGGACAGTATCATCAGATGCTGGGAAAAGAAAATCAGGATTATATATGCAGTCTGGAGAACGGAAAAATTCTTGCGATCATGCTTGCAGACGGGGCGACCGGATGCCGGAAAGGTATGGAGGGTGCAAAGCTGGCATGTGAGGCGGTCAGCCGGGTGATCGAGACAGAAGGAAATACGTTTTTCAAATATCCGGAGAAAAAAGCAGCGTATCTGTTGACGGAGCAGATTCTTTACTGGATCGAGCAGCACAAGGGAAAAGAAGATCTTACGGAGTACGGAAGTACTTTTCTGCTGGTACTTATGGAAAAGAAGACAGGAGAGAGTGTTCTGGTCAACCTCGGCGACGGGGCAGCCATTTCTGAAAAAGACCATAGACTGCAATATCTGATGGAGCCAAGAAGAATAAACGGAGACACCTGTCTGACAACGACAAAAGGTGCAGAGCAGGTTATGGAGATAGAAACAAAGCGGATTGCCCTGGGGGAATGTGTGATCCTGGGATCAGATGGTTTTCTGGAGATGACCACGGATGAGCAAATCTATGAAGCATTAAAAGAACGAAATCTGGAACAATTAAATCAAAAATTGCAGGATGCGAAAAATATGGATGACTGCAGTTATATCGCATTTGTCCGTGAAAAAGAGTGACGAGGAGGAAAAAATGACAGAAACAGGCAGAAATTATCTGAGTGGATCGCTTTTTCTGTCCGGTGTCCGGGATGGAAATGCAGCAGAAAAGTATACGATCCGATCAGTCATAGGTGAAGGAGGTTCCAGTGTATGCTATGAGGCGATCAGGACAAAAGATAATGTAACGGAGACGGGAAAGCTGAAAGAGTTTTATCCGGTGGATGCGGTGATCGGAAAAAAAGAATGGTATTATTCACTGGAGCGACTTTCCAATGGACAGCTGGTTCCATGTGCCGGAACGATCCGCAAATTTGATGAGATGTGTCAGGAATATCTGGACACGTATCGACTGCTGAGAAAAGTGATCGCAGACAACCCGCAGAATGAAGTCCTGAAAAGTTACATTCAGTATGGAGAAATCCTGTATGGGTGCAACGAGCAGGATGAGAGAAGGGCGACCGTGTACATCTGGTCACCGGGCGTTGCCGGCAAGGGATTTGATGTCTATCTGGAAGAAATGAAAAAAAATTCGGGAACAAGACCGGAAGAACATCTGAGAGAAATTCTGATGGTGATCGCTTCGCTGACGGACTGTATGAAAGCATTGCATACGGCAGGACTGATGCATCTTGATATAAAACCTTCCAATTTTCTGCTTCAGTATGACAGTGATTTTAAAATCCGACCGGACAGTATATCGATGTTTGATATCAATACGCTGCGTTCCATAAACAGTAAATTCGGTACGATGGCAGGGACCGAGGGATATTGTGCACCGGAAGTGATGCGGGGAAATGCAGATAACCGTTCAGATATTTATTCGATCGGAGCCATGCTGTTCCAGGCACTGGTGATCTGCAAAGAGATCCCAAAAGGATTGTATCAAAACAGTTATTACAAAAACATCACGCAGCTGATCAGCCATTCTGAATTGTTCCAGGCTTCTAAGATCAATGCCGATTCCAGACTGATGTCAGATATATGCAAAATCCTGCAAAAGTGTCTGGCGGTAAATCCACGAAAAAGATATACGGCGTGTTCCGAACTGAAAAAGGATCTGGATAATGCCATCAGCAGACTGGAAAACATGATTCGCGGAAGAGTCAAAACGAGAGAAAAAAATCTGGCAGAACCGACGGCAGCGATACAGAAGCTTCTGTATGAACATCCGCTTTATGAGGCAGCCAGAGAAGATGCAAAAGATATCCATGTTCTGGCAATCGGTTCGGAGATTTATGTGCAGAAATTTATAGACTTATGTATGCAGGTCGGGCAAATGTCAGAGAAGCATCTGCACGTCACGGTGGCTTCCGAAGAGGCGGAAAAAGATCAGGAATCCTACCTTGTTTTCCGACCGGAATTAAGTACTTTTGTCGATGTGAACGGTTCGCTTGAAGGGAAAGAAGAGAGTGCCTATGCAGCTTTGGAATTTCAGGATATTACCGAGACACCGGATGGCAGGAATGAAAAGCTGAAATTTAACGAATCAGCCGCTCAAAATGCGGAGATTATCCATAATCTGACAGAAAAAGCAAAAGCACAGGGAAAGTGTTACCAGTATATTTTTATCGATCTTGGAAATAATAAACGGAACCAGTTGGTTGCAGAGCTTTATGCAGAAGAAGTACAGGATGCCTGCCCGGTGTGCTACATCAGTGAAACGCGGGGAAAGCGAAAGAAAAAAACACCGCAGAGGCCGTATCCGGTATATATCGGGGAGAATCTGGATATGACAGAGATTGACCGGCATCTGGAAGATATGGCATTTAATGCACACATTTCCTGGGAATCGACCATGAACTTTGATATGACCGAAGAGCGAAAAAAGTTTTTTGAAGGACAAAGTGCAGAAGAATGTTATAACCGGAATTCCTCTATTGCCTACGCTCTTTCCATACGTTACAAACTGCACAGTGCCGGGATTTTTGAACAGGATCCGATGAAAGCGGCAGAAGCATTTTCGAAAGAAATCCTTGAAAAACTGGATCTGGAGCCGGAAACAGATGAGCAGAAAGAACAGGTTTTGCGGGCGAGAAAAATCTTTGACCGTCTGGTAGATCTGGAGCATCGAAGATGGATTATGGAAAAAGTGACAGATGGATGGAGAGCACCAAGAGATGCAGACGGCAATCTGAAACTGGAGGAATGTATTTCAAGAGGAAGCGTCAAAGATACTGAAAACCGGACGCATCCATGTATTGTTCGTGGTTCCGAAACTTCACCGCTCAGTGCAAAAGAATATGAAGAAAATCAGCACCGAAAATGGAACCAGGGAGAGATTGATCCGGGGCTGGATGAGCTGGATCATATGTCTGTTGCTCTACATCGCTGCTTTAAAAAGTATGCGGATGAACTTCGAAAAGACAGTTTAAATGGAAATACAGATCTTCAGCTGATCCGCGGTCTGATCCCGGACGACTGCAAAGAAGGGGTACGTGCCTTTAAACAGTTTGAATATGCACTGAAAAATATTTTAAATGGTGTGGAAAATTACAGCTGCCAGTATGATTATTACAAAAAACTGCTGGAGGAAGGGATAAGGGATCTTCCGGAAGAGAAAAAAGTAAAGATCAAAGAACGTCTGAAGGTGATCACGCATGAACTTTTCCCGATCATCGAGTGTGATATGTACCGCAATTATAAAGAAAATGATGAGGTTCTGGTTCGAAAAATCCCATTTATCCTGACGTATCGTTACACACCGGTTATGGCAGTTGTCTTTGAAGACGGAAAATATCAGAATGGCCGAAATGAAGCCGTATTTGCAAATGTGGCAGCGGCTACGGTATTAAGCCCGAGAGAAATCCATTTCCTGTATTATTATAACGAGGATTCGTCCGTGAATCTGCTGACCAGGAAACTGGATGCCGTACAGACGTATTTTGGCAAACGAAAAGTCCATTGTGCGATCGAAATGATCATTGCCTGCAAACGGGAAATTCCGGATGAAGAATGTGACCTTCTTCAGATCAAACTGAAGGATTTCCAGAATAAATATAAAAAGAATAAAGATCAGGCGTGGTTTGAAGAGGGAGAAATCTTTTATGTGCAGGATGAGACAGATGCCGCAGAAAAGCTGGAAGAATATTTAAGCAGGCAGAAGATCGATCTTTTTGACGGAGGAAATCAACTGTTTTCATCACCATATGGAAATGCCGTCTTTACCAGGAAGCTCCTGGAGCAGAAAATACCGTATTTTGAATTTGACTGGAGAAATAAAAAATTCAAAAGCTGTGTCGGATGTGATCATCTGCGGTATGTGGAGGACAAATCCTTTATCCGGATCCAAGATATGTTCGCACTGATGAACGCAGCCGACAACCGTTTTTATCTTCCAGAGTTTGCCGATGATTATGAAAAACTCTGGAGTATTTATACGGGATCTTATTTGTATGATAAAAATTTCGGTTATGGCGTGGCAAACTGGAACCGCCTTTGCATGGCACTTGGCAAGTACGAAGAAGAGAGGGAGGCACTGGCGAAGATTGCCGTGAGCAGATCACAGAATCCGGAGTATATAAAATTTATCGTTTTCCTTCCGGAGTACACGTTTTCTACGGCAAAAAGAGTTCTGAAAAAACTGGAAGAGTATGAAATTGTAACGGAGCATTCAGAAATCAGGAAACACACAAGCGATACCTGTAAACTGGAGATCGAGGCAAATAAGGAATACGAAGAACAGATCAGAAGAATCTTTTTCCAGCCACAGTTCCTGCTTCCATATTATCAGGTGGATGTTCGAAAATATAAAAAGAATCAGGATACCTTTGTGAAGGTGACCTATGAAGATCTGACCGTCAGAAATGCGGATCTGGATCCGTCAGGCGACGGCGGAAAAGGAAAAGAGTATTCTTACAAGCTGCTGAAAAAACTGGAAGAGGCAGGATTTGTCCGTGAAGTGCAGGAAAGTGAACCGGGTTCCGGCATAGTAAGCTTTGTCTATTCTTCGCCGAGAATCAAAAAAGTGCTGACAACAGCCGGGGAGATCCTGGAAATCTATGCATATTATGATGTTTTGAAAACCGGCTATTTCGATGACGTTGCCAGCGGTTATGAATTCTGCTGGGAGTTTGGCGGTGTAAAAAATGAGCTGGATCTGGTGCTGACCAAAGGATTTCGCAGTATTATCGTGGAATGTAAAGCAGTCGTGGAATTAAAACTTGATTTTTATCATAAACTGCACAGTATCGCAGATCAGTTTGGTATCGGAACGACAAAAGTTCTGCTTGGCAATACTTATGCGAAGAAAAACGATGTGACACAGGATAACAATACAATGCAGCGAAGCCGCGGCGAACAGCTGCATATCCGGACCATATCAGAAGAAGCAGAAATCCGCAGCATCGGGGAAACGTTAAAGAAGATCATGGAAGAGAAAGTCTTCTGATCAGACAAACATTCAGAACAGGAAACTGCTGTAAAGCAGAAAAAGAGAGGGGACAAACTATGACTGACAAAAAATATGATCCAAAACCGGTAGATACTTCCGATGTGATCTTACCGGAAGAACTGCTGGCACTGACAGAGCAGATCGCATCCAACGTGCACGATGTATGGGCAGTTGGAAGAATGAAAGAAGGCTGGGTTTACGGAGCAGAAAAAGATCCGCAGAAAAAGACAACACCGCTTTTGGTTCCATATGAGGAGCTGCCGGAGAGTGAAAAAGAGTATGATCGAAATACTGCTTTCGAGACACTGAAACTGATCGAAAAACTGGGATATTCGATTCAGAAAAGACAGTAAAAAGACAACACGCGTTGAAAAAGAAAGACCTGTATTAAATGGAAAAACTCCATGAAATACAGGTCTTTTGACTCTGGCATCCTATTGTGTTTTCAGGATTTTGTTTTTTATATTCTTTTACTTCATAGAAGCTACTTTATCGAACTCATCCTGAACTTCTCTGGAAGGAGCCGGTGTCAGGAGACTTACGATTACGTTTACTGCAAGACCAAGAAGGAATGCAGGAAGCAGTTCGTAAATACCAAGTGCACCGCCCATCGGACGGATCAGAAATTTCCATACAAATACCATAACGCCGCCGCTGATCATTCCGCAGAGAGCACCCTGGAATGTGGAGCGTTTCCAGAACAGTGCCAGCAGAACAAGCGGTCCAAAGGAAGCACCAAAGCCTGCCCATGCAAAGGATACGATCTGGAAAACAGAACTGTCCGGGTTACGTGCGATAAATACACCGATCAGTGCGATAACAAGAACGGTGATACGTGCGATCAGCATACCGGTCTTTTCGCTCATGTCTTTCATAAATACTTCTTTCAGAATGTTCTGAGAAGCACTGGAAGAAGCAGCGAGCAGCTGAGAGTCCGCAGTTGACATGGTAGCTGCCAGAATACCGGCGAGGATCAGTCCGGCAATGATCGTTGCCAGAACACCATGTTTGGAGATCAGATCTGAAACAACCAGAATGATGGTTTCCGGATCTTTTAAAGTCGGCAGAACACCGGCTTTTGTCATAGCATTTCCAATCACACCGATAAATACGGAAACAGCCATGGAGATCACAACCCAGACGGTTGCAACTCTTCTGGAGAGTTTCAGTTTGTTTGCATCACCGATCGCCATAAAACGAAGCAGTACGTGAGGCATACCGAAATATCCAAGTCCCCATGCCAGTGTAGAGAAAATCTGCAGCAGGCTGTAAGGAGAAGCTGTTCCGGTAGCGACATCGTGCGTGTGCGTCAGGCTGAAGTATCCGGCCATGGATTTTGCATTGTCCATAACGGCACTGAAACTGCCGACTTTGCTGATACCAAAACCAAATACAACAACGATTGCAATCGTCATAACAATACTCTGGACAAAGTCTGTCGTACTTGCTGCGAGGAATCCGCCCAGTGTGGTGTAAGCTACGATAACGATCGCACTGATCAGCATTGCCGGCAGATAATCCATTCCGAACAGGTTTGCAAACAGCTTGCCGCAGGCTGCAAATCCGGAAGCCGTATAAGGTACAAAGAAAATGATGATCAGCAGTGCTGCGATTACGGAAAGAATACGTTTGTTATCTCTGTAACGGTTGGAAAAGAACAGAGGCAGTGTCGTAGAATTTCCGCAGACATGCGTATAATTACGAAGTCTCTTGGCAACAACAAGCCAGTTTACATAAGTTCCGATTGCCAGTCCGATTGCAGTCCACGTTGCATCAGCCGTACCGGACAGGTAAGCAACGCCAGGCAGTCCCATCAGCAGCCAGCTGCTCATGTCAGAGGCCTCGGCACTCATGGCGGTGACGAGCGGTCCCAGTGTACGTCCGCCGAGATAGAAGTCATCTGTGGTCTGATTCTGTTTTGCCAGAACCGCACCGATACCTACCATCGCAGCCAGGTAGACCAGGATTGTGATCAACATTAGAATCTGTGTTACATCCATTTTAAATCCTCCCTAAGTTTCTGCAGTTTGATGTTGTCATTCACATATGCGGAAAATGAAACATCCGGTTTATGATTAATGCTCCGTACGGAAGAGCAGTCGAAGCAGTCTTTGTACGGATTGTTTGTCAGTTGAGACTTTAACACAGTGCAGTGTCAGCGACTCAAAATGACACTATAAACCAAATATTAACATAATTTAGGCGAGGCTACAATAATAAAATACTAAAAACCTGTTATAAAAAGCCCGATATTTAAAAAAGTTACGGTCAGAGCGGTAATCCACAGAACGATATTCAGGCGTCTGCTGTTTGCATATCTGCCCATTACCCTTTTAGAAGAAGTCAGATAGATCTGTGTGAAGATCGTAATCGGGAGTTGAACGGCAAGCAGCATCTGTGAATAGATGAGTCCCTGGAACGGCGAAGAAATAAACAAAATGATCACAGCAGCCGGAACCATTGTCACCAGAATCCCCAGTTTTGTTTCTTTACCGGAAGTATCATAAGGCTTGTTAAAAATACCGGAAAAAATCGTACCGCCTGCCATTCCGGCTGTGATGCTCGAAGAAATCCCGGAAAGCAGCAGAGCGACTGCAAAGACCAGTGATGCCATATTCCCAAGCAGAGGAGCGAGCATAGAACCGGTGACTGCAAGATCGTCAACAGTCGTTCCATTTCCATTCTGATAAAAACTTGCTGCCGCCATCAGGATCATGGCACTGTTGATCGCCCAGCCAATGATCATGGAAAATAGCGTGTCACGGAATTCATATTTCAGCTGCTTTTGAATTACAGCATCATCCGCAAGAGACCACTGGCGGCTCTGAATGATTTCAGAATGCAGAAACAGATTGTGCGGCATCACAACCGCACCGAGCACACTCATGATGACCGGCATGGAATGGGCAGGAAACGAAGGCTTTACCCAGCCGATGGCAGCCTGTTTCCAGTCGATTCCTGCGATGCAGATCTCAAATAAAAATGAAAATCCGATCAGCGAGACAAAAAGAATGATCAATTTTTCAATCCGCCGGTAGGCATTGGTAAACGTACAGAACAAAACGATCACGAGAATCAGCAGACTGCCTGGTTTGATCGGGATTGAAAAAAGCATCTGCAGAGCGATTGCACCGCCCAGGATTTCCGCCATAGCTGTGGCAATCGAAGCAAGCATTGCCGTAGACAGAATGATGTTCTTGAGAATTCGGTTGATGTATGTGCTGGCAGCCTCCGAAAGACAAAGTCCGGTAACAATGCCGAGATGGGCGGCATTATGTTGCAGAAGGATCAGCATGATCGTGGAGAGCGTGACCATCCACAGAAGCTGATAGCCATACCCAGAACCGGCGGCAATGTTCGAAGCCCAGTTCCCGGGATCGATAAAACCGACCGTGACCAGAAGTCCCGGACCAATGTACTTAAGAAAATTTAGTGGCTGCTTTTTGTGTTTCTGTATCATAAAATACTTCCCCTTTTCCACTTCTTTAAAAGAATATGCCCATTTTTGCAGAACAGTGAGCAGATTCCCTCAGAATCTTGTTGCAGGTATCATATAGCAGTACCTGTAGTTTTATGAAGTTAGTTATAACTAACTCCGTGCATTTATTATATGCACAGAAACGGAAGCTTGTCAAAAGAATATTCGCTTGTTGCGAAAAATAGACGAAAATGGTATGATTCTTTCAAAGAGCATAACTTGAAAAATGTAGGGGGATACATTTTAAAATGAGAATAGAGCATATCGCAATGTATGTGAAAAATTTTGAAAAGGCAAAAATATTTTTTGAAACTTTAGGTAATTGCGAAACTCAAATTTGAAATATGATAGCAGTTATCCACAATAAATGGAGATGATAAATGCAGAAACGTTAAATGACGAAATATTTTAGGCACACTTAAATAAGCCATAGGTCTTATTAAGTTGGTAAGTCCTATGCTATGAGAGGCTTTAAGCTTCGAATATATTCGTGGTGATTGATCTTATCTGCGAGAACAACAGTAATAAGT
>ERZ1673739.1503-NODE-1503-length-25015-cov-41.908774_pt1 | contig 25015 bp, 28 predicted proteins | sample MGYA00580210_ERZ1673739 | MGnify/ENA primary metagenome ERZ1673739 (study PRJEB41218, sample SAMN15661749) | gut metagenome | host: Homo sapiens | place: Canada: London | collected 2015-08-20/2019-03-30 | study: EMG produced TPA metagenomics assembly of...
CTGTTTACCTCTTTCTCAGGAAGTTTAGTCTCCAGGATTCCCGGGGCGGTTCAACCGTTTGTGAAGCCATTCAATATTACGTTCTCTCTGAAATTGATAATCTCAAGCCTGACGGCACCCAGAAAATGGTTCAACTCTGGTAAAAAGGACAGCCCCATCACGGGGCTGTTTTTTCATCAAGAAGAGCATAAGAGTTAAAACGGATCACCTCTTCGCCAAGCCAGTCATTGATGTGCTTCATAGCCTCCATGACGGGCATCAGCTCGTTAATTGCGTAAACCCGCGCTGCCTTCTCCACATCGCCAAACGCACTTTTTTCGCTCGGCATCGCCCCCATCAGTTGCGGCGGAACGCGGTGCGCAGCCAGCACATCATCACGGGATGCCGCCTTAACATTCATGAATTCATCTTTTGCGGTGATCTGCTGGAACGGCAAAATTTGCACCCCCTCTTTGCCCCCGTTGGGCGCATGAATGAGCACGTTTTTAAACGCACCACCACCACGTGCCCCCTGTAGCGTTTCTTTCAGGGAGTCCATGCTTTCGCGGTTTACCTGCGCTGCACCGATGTAGATGATGCACCCGGCGTGGGATCCGTTGTCGTAGTACAGTTTTCTGAACATGTCCGCCGAATGAGACAGGCTGGCCGAGAGTAATGCGCCAAGATATTCCGGCATGCCGTAAATTTCCTGGTTAATGTCCGGATTCATCAGGTGGCACACTTTGCCAGGGCGAAACTGAAACGCATCCTTGCCATCCTGCACATACCACCATGATTCAAGATCGCTTCCGCGTCGCATGTATTTCGCCAGGGCGTGCCGTAATTTAAGCGGTTCGCCGAGCATATTGCTTCGAAGCTCAAGGAATGCGTTACCGAACACAAACCAGTCCAGCGCCAGCGCCGAGAAATCCTGCCGGGAAAGCAGCGGGTGCGGGATGTAGCACCCGAGCAATACGTTGCGCTTAAAGTAAAGCGCAGACTGATGCCAGGACGTTTGCCGGGCGGCTCTTGCCAGACCGTACCAGTCCACCGGGGTTTCATACCACCGCCCGTTATCAGCACAGTACATATTGTCCAGCAAATCATGCCCGGTCAGGCGATAAGGACCATCAAAAGTGAATGCACTGAGCGACGATTCTTTCCTGAGCGCATCAGCGAGATCAATGCGTGAACTCATGCGCACTTTTTTATTTTTTCTGCTCATCAGAACTCCATAACTGTGAAACGCTCGTTTTCTCCTTCGCCGCCAATTGGTTCGTTAATGACAGCAAGCATGGTTGCCCACGCAAGGTCGCCGTGGCTGCTCCCCCTCGCGCGGTCCGTTTCGTAAGTGATAAAGCCGCCCGGTGTTTTCACCTTACGCACGGCGTTAAAGGCCGCGACCAGCTCGCGTTCGGCGCGATCGTATTCCCACCGCCCGGCACGCATTATTTGCAGCATTTTCAGTACAAGCGACCGTTTTGATGACAGCGTGAAGGTGTACGGAATAGCGGCAGGGAAAAACCGCTTCACTATCTGATAAACAGCCTCCCCGTTCCCGCCCGTCACATCAATGCCGATGTGTTCCACGTTGTAGCGACACGTGAACTCTTCAATGACTCTGGCCTGTTCTTCAAACTCCAGCCCCTGAACGCGTCGCGTCTCCACCGTTCGAAAACGGCCGCCAGGAACAGCCGGAGGAACCACCACGGACACAGCGCCGCTGTCGCCGTTGCCACTACTGCCGTTTGCGTCATACCCAATCCATACCGGACGATTCCCCATCGGGCGGGGAGCAAAAGGTTTCCAGTCTTTCCAGTCGTCGTATCCGTCAACACCGCAGCCAATCAGGATATTCAGGTTAAATGCCGATTCCCCTTCGCGGACAAACTCACACATATAGAGATTGAGGAACTCGTCTTCGGTGTTTTCATCACGAATTTCGTCGATATCGGTGTGTTTCCAGCCGTGATTAACCACATCTTCCAGCGTGACAATTTGCCGCCACGTCCGGTCAGGGCAGATAAGCCCATTATGCAGCGTTTTCCAGTCCACAGAAAAACGCTGGCGTTTATGCGAGGCCTTTTTCTCGTTCCAGCGGTCGCCGTTCCAGTAGGCGTATGCCTCGTGCGTTTCGGTGGATGGCGTGGAGAAGTAGGTGCGCCGCAGTCCGCTGAGGGTTGCCATAGCGCCAGCCACCTTGCGCAGTTCAGCAAAGCGACTGACCCAGAAAAATTCATCAAAATAAAAATTGCCCGTATAGGACTGTGCCGACGCAGCAGAAGTGCCGAGAAAATGCAGCTCTGCGCCGTTGGAGAGGATGATTTTATCGCCCCCTTTCAGCTCCACATCAACTTCAGCCGCGGCCTTCTGAATAATGCTTTTAAACTGGAACGCCTGACGACGCGACGCAGACAAAAAAATCTGGTTACGCTGGTAAGGTTGCGCCACATCGTCACGCAGCGCCATCAGCAGTGCTTCCTGTGCAAAATACCAGGTCGCCCCAATCTGTCGGGATTTCAGGATCATCCTGTTACGTATCCCGGCTTCCCTGCAAAGGGTCAGGGAGTCAAACCAGCCCCGCTGATGCCACTCCAGCCTGCTGATGATTTTTTCCCGCAGTGCGGCAATCTGTTCCGGCGTGAAATGATTTTTGAGTTTTTTCGCCCGGCCTTTCTTTCCTGCGGCCATCACATCCGGCTGGCCATCATGCAGCTTTTTAAGCTGCCGGGTCAGCAGGTCTATTTCCTTAAAGTCACCGCCTGTTTTATTCTGTTTTTCAGTAAGCTGGATGAGGCGCGCATCGATGGACTGCGTGACACGCTGCACGGGTGGAGTTTCATCCCACTGGTCACGTTTTTTCCACGCATAAATCGTGTTCGGGTTTATTCCCATCAGACGTGATATTTCTGCGGGCGGATAACCCTGCCAGTAAAGTTGCCGCGCACGCTGGCGCACAAAAGCGTCCTGAATCATTGCTCCCCCTGAGTAATTACAGGAAGATTACCCGCGCGCGAAACTGTTCTCCTTAACCCTCTGTTCTGACTGTTTTCTTACAACAAAAGCCCTTTGTATCAGCCTGTTACGCTTTGCCATCATGACTGAAGAACCAGTCAGAGGGGCAAAAACTATGGCTAATGAAAAAAAGACATCCCGCAAAAAGTTTCGCGTGGCTGTCTCCGGATCAACTGTTGATGGCCGTGAAATCAGTCCGGTGCATCTGCGTGAAGCCGCCGAGAACTTCAACCCGGATGTTTACGCTGCCCGCGTGAACGTTGAGCACTATCTCTCGCCATGTCCGTCAAGCGAATTTTCCGCAATGGGCGATGTCACCGCACTGAGTACGGAAGACATTACGGAAGGTCCGCTGGCCGGACGTACTGCGCTGTATGCAGAAATCGAACCTACCGAACGCATGAAGCAGCTTGTCGCGGACGGCAAGAAAATCTATTCCAGTATCGAACTGCACCCGCAGTTCTCCGTTAACGGGCGCGCCTATCTGGTCGGGCTGGCGATGACCGACACCCCGGCAAGCTTGGGCACTGAGCGCCTGAAATTCACGGCACAGCAACGTCAGGCGGTGATGACGTTCAACAGTATCCAGGGTGAAGCACCGCTTATCTCCGAAGCCATCGAGTCTGAAATCATCGAAATGGCAGAACAACGCCAGGAAGAAGGCACCCAGTGGTTTAACCGCGTAATGGGGATTATTGGTCGTGGCCGCAAAGCGGATGACGCCAGTTTCTCCCGAATTCAGAAAGCGGTGGAAGGCGTTGCAACGTCACAGGCCGACATTATCGACCGTTTTAATGCACTGGAAACCCGCCATCAGCAGGACCGCCAGAAAATCACGTCACTGACCACAGAGCTGACAGCATTGAAGGAAAAACTGCGCACGCAGGACGGCGATCCGCAGAACCGCTTCACCGCAACGGGCGCAGCCTCCGACCAGCTGGCTGACTTCTGATAAGACAAAGGAGCAAATTTTTTATGAATCTGGTGATGTCAGATATTACCCGCAACAAGCTGGGTTGCTATATGGCGAAGCAGGCGTCGCTTAACAATATCCCGGTATCTGCACTGGTATCGCGATTTACCGTGGAACCAGCGGTGCAGCAGCGTTTTGAAAACGCCTCAAAGGAAAGTACCGAATTTACGAAAAGAATTAACGTGATCGGCGTGACCGACCAGAAAGGCGAAAAAATCCTCCCGGACACCACCGGGCCAATTGCGCGCACGAATAGCAGTTATGACGGCATCAAACGCCGTAACCCGAATAACGTGATCGATATGAAGTCTCGTCAGTACCAGTGCGAACAGGTGAACTACGATACCTTTATTTCGTACCCACAGCTTGATACCTGGGCGGCCCACAGCGATTTTCAGTCCCGTATCAGTACACAGATCGCCCGGCAGGTAGCGCTTGATCGCATCATGATTGGCTTTAACGGCACATCCCACGCCTACGAGTCTGATTTTCACACCAACAAGCTGCTTCAGGACGTTAACGTGGGCTGGCTGGAGCACATCAGAACCGATGCCAGCGAGCGCGTAATGAATGACGTGACGCTGACCTCCCGCAACATGGACAACACTGTGGCGCACGCGGGTAAGTATGCGAATGCCGATGCTCTGGTACAGGATGCGCGCTCATCCCTGCTGGATGAATGGCACAAGGAAGCTGACGACCTCGTGGTGATTATGGGGCGCAACCTGTTTAACTCGCTGCGTCTGCCCGTGCTGAACAGCATCAGCGGCCAGAATCCCAATGCGGAATTACTTGCCGGGCAGCTCATCCTGTCATCGCGCACCATTGGCGGGCTGGGCGTGTTCCTTGCGCCGTTCTTCCCGGATGCAACGATGCTTATCACCTCGTTCAACAACCTGTCGATTTACTGGCAGAAAGGTTCAATGCGTCGCCTGATGAAAGACGAGCCGGAATACAACCGCATCGCCACCTACCAGTCCATCAATGACGCTTATGTCGTTGAAGACTATGGCAAGTGCGCGATGGTCACTGGCCTGAAGTTCGCCGACAGCTAATCAACTCACGGCGGGCATCATGCCCGCCTGTAACGGAGAGAAAAAATGATTACTCCTGCACAACAACACTGGCAGAACGTGATGGCACAGCGCGCAGGCCGGGCGAATGAAGGTGTGGACCACGCCGCGTGTACCGCGCATGAAGAGGTGCTGTATCGTCTGCGTCTGGCACAGGCCAGGCTAAAGGCCATACAGGCCAGAAGCGCGAAAGCCGCCATCAAAAAAGAGTTGTTGCCGGACTTTTCCGGCTGGATTGAGGGAACGCTGGAGGCTGACGGCGGGCAACAGGACGAAGTAATTGCCACGCTGATGGTGTGGGCGATTGACTGCGGCGATCTTCCGCTGGCGCTGCGTATTGGTGCATATGTGGTCCGTCACAACCTCATCATGCCGGATAACTTTGGCCGTACTGCTGCCACGGTACTGACCGAAGAAATCTGCAACCCGGTACTGACGCAGGCTGGGACGGATGCCGACGCGGATTTATCCGCCTTTATCGAACCACTGGACACACTTTGGGAAATTGTCGCCAACCAGGACATGCCGGACGAAGTGCGCGCCAAATTATGCAAGGCGTGTGCCTTTGCCCGTCGTGGCCTGACCGATGCAGACAACATGGCCTCATCACTGAAGCTGCTGCGCGAAGCGATGCACCTGAACCCGAACGCAGGTGTGAAACGCGAGATTGCAACCCTTTCCCGCGCCCTGAAAAAAGCCGATTCCGCAGCCGCACCAGAAGACGCCAGCGCACAGCAGACGCAGGACGAAAGCAGCAAAAGTAAAAAGACAACGCAGAAGCCTGCAACACGAAAAACCACCGCGTCGCAGAAGGCGAAGCGCGGTTAACGACTGACCCCGTCAGCGGGCGGCGTGCGCGGTGTTCCGGTTTGACTCCGTGACCGTTTACACCGCGCACCCACCGCCCGATTTTTTTTCAGGAGTGAACTCCATGAGTATGGTTGCCAGAACTGAACCAGGACCCGCAGAGGACGACATCACCGATACCGATGATGGCGACACTCGCATTTCAGCAGGTGCATTCTGGCCGGATATTGTGCTGCGCGAGCTGCGTCTGGCGGTACGACTGCCGGGCCGCGTGACCACCTCCCGCCTGCTGCATACCGCCACTGGGGCCGTGGCTCACGTTACCCGCGAACTGGAAGCGTGGCAGCAGGAACAGCAGGCGGCTGGCCATCAGACGCTGGCCGATGTTCCGGCACCCGTAATTAACGGAGAAAGCGTCAATCTCTGGCACTGGCGCAATGCTGTTTATACCGCCACACGTGCCCTGATTCTGGAGCGTTACCGCGATGCGGACACAACGGACAAGGGCGATCGCCGGGCGGACGCACTGGATATACAGACATCGGATTTGTGGCGCGATGTGAGCTGGGCCATCTCTGACATTCTGTGCCGCCCGCGAATCTTTGCGGAGTTGTGCTGATGAAAGTGAAGGCACTGGAAGACGACACCGTGGATTCGCTCTGTTTCCGGTACTACGGCACGACGCAGGGCGTCACCGAAAAGGTGCTGGATGCCAACCCCGGACTCTGTCAGCAGGTATTTCTGGACGCCGGGCAGGAAGTGGAGATGCCGGAGCCGGAGAAGAAGAAACGAGAAATGATTCAGTTGTGGGGGGAGTAGCAGTGAGCACCATTCAAACAGGGATCACAGAGCAGGTTATTGCGTGGCTCTTTGACCACCTGCCAACGGTGTATGCAGTAGGCGCGGCGGTCAGCATTTCCGCGCTGATGAGTCTTTATGACGGACGAACACTGGTTCAGACCGTAACGGGATCGCTGGCGTGCGGCGTTCTTGCCATGGCCGTGGCCGGGTCGTTGCGCTTCTTCGGGTTTCCTGAAGATGCCGTAACGTTTATCGGCGCATCAATCGGTTTTATGGGGGCAGAGAAAGTACGCGACAAGGTTATTGCGGCCTTTAATCGCAGGGTGAAGGAGAAGGACGAATGAGCAACACATTTAAATTCAGCAGCCGGAGCGAAAAGAATTTGCAGGGCGTAAATCCTGATCTGGTGAAAGTGACCCGACGGACACTGGAAATTTCGGAAGTGGATTTTGGTATCACCGAAGGATTGCGCAGCCGTTACCGCCAGAAGCAACTTGTGGCCACGGGTAAGAGCCATACCATAAACAGCCGCCACCTTACGGGGCATGCCGTGGATGTTGTGGCTTATGTCGGCAGCCAGGTGTCATGGGAATGGCCGCTGTACGAAAAAATCGCAGCAGCATTCAGACAGGCCAGCCAGGAACTGAATATTCCGGTGGAATGGGGCGGCGACTGGAAGACCCTGAAAGACGGACCGCATTTTCAGTTACCACACGGAGCCTATCCGGCATGAAGCTCTGGCCCACGCTTGGCGTCGCTTTCCTTCTGATTGCCGCATGGGGAACATCCATGCGTCTGTCGTGGTCGCTGGGCCGGGAGAACGCCAGAAACGAAGCGCAGACCAGCACCCTGAAAAGTACCGTCGACACACTGAATATCATCAGCGCCGGGGTACAGGATATGCAGCAGGTGCTGGCTCAACTCCGCGCGGAAAATCAGCAACGCAATCAGGACGGAGAGGTAAGACGTGAACAGCTACGCAACGATATTGCAAAAGATGAATGCGCCCACGCTTTGCCTGACGCTCGTTTTACTGACAGGTTGCGCAGGCACGCAGAACGCGCCACGGCCAGCGCCGTCAGTCCGGCTTATACCGCAGACGCTGACCATGCCGGTAACGCCTCCCCCCTTCCCTGACCCACCCACATGGGGAAACCTCGGAATATGGGGCGACCGCCTTCTGGATGCACTGGAAACCTGTAACGCGGATAAACGGGCCATTGCTGAACTGGATAAGAGAATAGCCGAACTGACACACCAGACGGGAGTAACACAATGACCAGTAAGAACTTTGCACTGATTACAGCCATGACACAGGCTGAACTGACCCGGAAAGTGAATGAATATCTTGCGAAGGGGTGGCATCTTCAGGGGGACACACGGGTAGCTTACGAGCCCGGCACCCCGTGGTATCTCATGCAGGCCATGGTGGCCGATGGTGCCACCGAGACGCCCTCTGAGCCATTACCAAACAACAAGACGCCGGAATGGTACTACGTGGTTGTGCTTGCCGGGCAGTCCAACGGCATGGCTTACGGTGAAGGGCTTCCGTTACCGGATTCTTACGATGCTCCGGATCCGCGCATTAAACAGCTGGCGCGCCGCAGTACGGTAACCCCGGGTGGAGAGGGTTGTACGTATAACGACATCATCCCGGCTGACCACTGTCTGCATGATGTGCAGGATATGAGTACGCTGAATCATCCGAAGGCGGACCTGAGCAAAGGTCAGTACGGCTGTGTGGGACAGGGACTTCATATTGCCAAAAAACTACTCCCGTATATCCCGAATAACGCGGGGATCCTGCTGGTACCATGCTGTCGTGGTGGTTCGGCATTCACTCAGGGCGCGGAGGGAACATTCAGTACGACCACGGGGGCCAGCCAGGATTCGGCGCGCTGGGGTGCGGGTAAGCCGTTATATCAGGACCTGATCGCACGCACCAAAGCGGCATTACAGAAGAACCCGAAAAATGTGTTGCTGGCGGTGTGCTGGATGCAGGGCGAATTTGACATGAGCGCTGCCACCTACGCACAGCAACCGGACCTGTTCACGGCCATGCTGAAGCAGTTCCGTACTGACCTTTCCGGATTTAACGCGCAGTGCCATGGCGGCAGTGCTGCAGTTATACCGTGGATTTGTGGCGACACGACGTATTACTGGAAAAACACATACGGCACACAGTATGACTCCGTCTACGGCGCGTACAAAAACAGGGAGAGCGACAACGTTTTCTTTGTGCCGTTCATGACCGACGGTAACGGCAACAACACGCCCACCAACTTACCGGCAGAAGACCCGGATATTGCTGATGCAGGTTATTACGGCGCGCAATCCCGTAGTAATGGTAATTGGGTATCGTCAAATCGTCCGACACATTTCAGTTCATGGGCGCGCAGGGGCATTATTTCGGATCGCCTGGCAACCGCTATTCTGAACGCAGTTGGTCGAACCAGCGCCTTCATCAGCGGTACCGCACCGGAAATCAAACCCTCGCCCGGCGGCGACACTCCATCGGGGCCGTCTGATGGTGACACATCCGTTCGTACAGTCTCCCTGCTGCCGACAGCCGGAGAGGCTGCTGCGCAGGGCTGGACCATCACCGGCGGCAGTGTTGCGCTGGAAGATGGTGTGTTTAAGGTTACCAAGCAGAGCAATAAAACCTGGTCCCTGATGCATCCGGTGGATGACGCAGTCTCCCTGCTGACACGGGGTGGCAGACTGAGCTGTAAGTTTCGACTGTCAGGCGCACTGACCAACAACCAGTTCGGTCTGGGAATTTATCTGTATACCGATGTAGCGTTACCTGACGTCGTGGCGATGACCGGGACTGGTAACCCGTTCCTGATGTCGTTCTTCACCCAGACCACAGACGGCAAACTGAATCTGATGCATCACAGGAAAGCAGGAAACACAAAGTTGGGCGAGTTCGGGAATTACAGTAACGACTGGCAGACGCTGGAGCTGGTGTTCACCGCCGGCAGTGCCACGGTTACTCCGAAACTGAATGGAGTGGCTGGCCCGGCATTCCAGGTCATAAAAGACAGTCTGACACTGGGGCTGAATGCGCTGACGTTAACTGATATCACTAAAAATGCCGCGTACGGCGTCGATATCGGCAGCCTGGTGCTGGAAATCAATAATCCCGCAGTATAAGGAAGAGCAGGAGAGCAAAACAGATGCTTAAGACAAACAGTCTGCGAGAGTCCATGCTTCATGGATGTCGGTGGTGCCAGGCTAATCCCGAGAAATTCACCATTTTCGTGGAGAGCGGCAACATTGAAACGACCGGAGAAGCGCCCTCGTTTGTTTACCGCTATCAGATGGTGATGTTTGTCATGGATTACGCCGGAGAGCTGGACGACCTCACGCTGCCGCTGCTGGCGTGGTTATCCGAAAATCAGCCACAGTTGTTGCTCAATCCGGAGCGTAATCAGGACATCAAATTTTCTGCCGTTATCAATGACGATGACAGCGCCGATCTCCTGTTTACGCTCCCCCTGCGGGAACGCGTTCGCATCACGCGCAACAGTCAGGGCACACCGCAGGCAGAACACCTGCCGGAGCCAAAACCCCGTCTGCCTTCTTCCGAAGGCGACTGGTCGCATGTATTCCAGGATGTGACGTGGGGTGAAAGCGATGGATAAGGCATTCACCCGCGTGGATGAAACCTTTGAGGCTATCCGCGACAGCCTGAATCAGCAGGCCATCAATAACATCGCCAGAAAGCTGGCACAGGATTTACGTCGCGCCCAGCAGGCACGTATCCGGTCACAGAAAGCGCCGGACGGGACCGCATGGACACCACGCAGACGCCGCGTAACCCGGATACAGGAGCGCATTCGCTTTATCTGGAATAACGAAGCACGCACGCTGAAAAACTGGCATCACGACACGGGGAAATACGGGCGAACCATTACCGGGTGGGATGAGGATAAAAACAATATCCGCACGTTTTACCGGGATGACATCGACCGTTTTCTGGAAATACGCACCCGGCGCATCAACCAGGACAGCACAAAGCGCGTCCCCATGTTCGTAAAACTGCGCACCGCCCGCTACCTGAAAGCCCGTGCAGATGCTTCCGGTGTAACGGTGGGTTACAGCGGCGTGGCCGCACGTATTGCACGCGTTCATCAGTTCGGTGAGCGCGATCAGGTTGCGCCGGGCATTTTCACCGATTACCCGGTACGTGAGCTGCTGGGTATCAGCCAGGCAGATGAGCGCCTGATTTATAACACGGTGCTGGGCCGGATTGCGGAGGCTGTACGGTGAGCGCAGAACTCATGCGACTGCTGAGCAACATCATCCGCACCGGGATCATCTCTGAAGTTGATGAGAAGTCCTGGCGCGTGCGCGTTCGCAGCGGCGAACTGGAAACAGGCTGGCTGCGCTGGAACACCACGCGCGCGGGAGCCTTCAATGTGTGGCTGCCGCCATCACCAGGCGAACAGGTGGTAATTGCCTGCATTGGCGGCACCCCGGAAACCGCCATGATAATTGGCAGTCTGTGGAGTGATGCCAGTCCGGCCCCCGGCAAAAGCCTGAAAGAAATCGTGATCACCGCACCGGACGGCGCGGTGTTCCGCTACGACGCAGACGCTGGCGCACTGAGCGCCAGCGGCATGAAAACAGCCAGCCTGCAGGCATCCGTCAGCGTGAAACTGGATACGCCCGTCGTGGAATGCACAAACCTTCTGAGAACGGCGACGCTTGACGTCACAAAAGGGGGAAAGATGAGCGGCAATATCACGCACAGCGGCGGCATTTTCACCTCAAACGGTATCACAGTGCATACGCATAAACACGGTGGCGTTAAAGGTGGCAGCGATTCGACAGGAGGCCCGCAGTGACAACCCGCTACACAGGAATGAATCCGGACGGGACGGGAAACCTGAACGATACGGAGCACCTGAAACAGTCAGTCAGGGACATCCTGACCACCCCGCTGGCCAGCCGGGTTATGCGACGGGAATATGGCAGCCTTGTACCTGATTTGATTGACGAACCCATGAATAACACCACGCGTCTGCAATGCATGAGTGCTGCCGTGATTGCGCTGACACGATGGGAACCCCGCATTGCCCTGGACGCCATCGACGTTGTCTGGAAGGCAGGAGGCCGCGCTGGGGTGACGCTGTCGGGCACTGTCATGCAGACCATGCAGAATGTTGAGTTAACCATCACGCTGAGGGAGTAAATCATGCCTGCTGTTGACCTTTCCCAGTTACCGGAACCCGCCATCATCGCGAAGCCTGATTTTGAGGCAATTCTGGCTGACACAAAGGCCATGATGATTGCGTCCTATCCTGCCGAACAGCGTGAAGCCGTCTCCGCCGCGCTGGAGCTGGAATCGGAACCCCTGAACGTTATCGCTCAAACCATGTCTTTTCGTGAAATGCTGTTACGCCAGCGGGTTAACGAGGGCGCACGCGCCTGCATGTTAAGCCACGGTTCAGGGACAAACCTGGACAACCTCGCGGGCAATATGAACACAAAGCGCCTGGTTATCACTCCGGCAACGGATACCACCGACGCGGTGATGGAGAGCGACACCTCGCTGAGACTGCGGACGCAGCGGGCGTATGACGGCCTGAGTGTTGCTGGCCCGTCAGGTGCATACGAGTATTTTGCACGCAGCGCCAGCGGTCTGGTGCGTGATGCGCGGGCCATCAGCCCGTCTCCGGCCTGTGTGACGGTTTCCATTCTGTCCACTGAAGGCGACGGCACAGCAACGGAGGCGTTGCTTAATACCGTTCGCGCCGTTCTGAATGCAGAGGATACCCGCCCGGTGGCCGACCGCCTGACGGTACAGAGCGCCAGCATCGTGACATGGCGGCTGAATGCAAAACTGTACTTTTATCCCGGCCCGGAATCCGAACCTATTCTGGCCGCGGCGGAATCGTCATTCAGGAAGTGGCTGGCTGAACAGGGGCTTATCGGTCAGGACGTGGCGTTGTCCGCCATTGCTGCCGCACTGCATGTGCACGGTGTGCAACGCGTGGAGATAATCGAACCCACACAGAATATGGCCATCAGCGACATACAGGCGGCGCGCTGTGAGTCATTCACCATCAGCGAAGGTGGGCGCAATGAGTAATTCACTGTTACCACCATCAGCCAGCAATTTCATGCGTTGTGCCGAAGCCGTCGGAACACGCATTACAGACATTCCGGTAGACCTCAACACGCTGTGGTCGCCGGACACCTGCCCGGTGCATCTGCTGCCTTATCTCGCCTGGGCGTTTTCCGTTGACCGCTGGGATCGCAACTGGCCGGAAGAGACAAAGCGACAGGTGATTCGTGATGCATGGCTGACACACCGACACAAAGGGACCATCAGCGCACTACGAAGAGCCGTGGAGCCTCTCGGCTACCTGATTGAAGTAAAGGAGTGGTGGCAACTCAACGAGGAGCCAGGAACATTTCGCATTGTTGTCGGAGTACTTGATCAGGGCATCACCGATGAAATGTATCAGGAACTTGAGCGCCTTATTGCGGATGCAAAACCAGTAAGTCGCCATCTGACGGGGCTGGCGATCAGCCTGAGTGTGAACGGAAAGATTTTCGTTGGTACGGGATGCTATCACGGCGATGCCCTGACGGTTTATCCCTACACCCCGGAGTCCATTATTGTCGAAGGGGATTATTTCCCTGCCCCGGCCATTCATTTAATTGATAATCTGAGAGTAAACGCATGACAGTGAAATACTACGCCATTCTGACTAATCAGGGCGCGGCACGACTGGCTAACGCGACGATGCTCGGCAGTAAGCTGAATCTGACGCAAATGGCCGTTGGTGATGCAAATGGTGTGTTACCAACACCAGACCCTGCACAAACAAAACTGATTAACCAGAAACGCATTGCACCGCTGAATCTTCTGAATGTTGACCCTAACAATCAGAGCCAGATTATTGCGGAGCAAATCATCCCTGAAGACGAGGGAGGATTCTGGATCCGTGAGATTGGTCTTTATGATGATAAAGGTGTACTCATTGCGGTGGCAAACTGCCCGGAAACGTACAAACCGCAGTTGCAGGAAGGCAGTGGACGCACCCAGACTATCCGCATGATTCTGGTTGTCACGAACACCAAAGCCATCACGCTGAAAATCGACCCGTCTGTGGTTCTGGCAACCCGCAAATATGTGGATGATAAAATCTCAAAGCACGAGCAGTCACGACGTCACCCGGACGCCTCGCTGACCGCAAAAGGCTTTGTTCAACTCAGTAGCGCCACCAACAGCGATTCAGAAACGCTGGCGGCAACACCAAAGGCGGTAAAGGCAGCCTATGACCTTGCTAACGGGAAATATACCGCACAGGACGCCACGACGGCACAAAAAGGAATTGTCCAGCTCAGTAGTGCAACCAACAGCACATCTGAAACGCTTGCTGCGACACCGAAAGCAGTGAAAGCAGCTAATGACAATGCGAATGGTCGGGTACCTTCTGCCCGTAAGGTGAATGGTAAGGCGCTTTCAGCGGATATAACACTGACGCCGAAAGATATTGGTACGCTTAACTCAACAACAATGTCATTCAGCGGTGGTGCTGGTTGGTTCAAATTAGCAACGGTAACCATGCCACAGGCGAGTTCTGTTGTTTCAATTACGTTGATTGGTGGCGCTGGATTTAACGTCGGTTCACCTCAACAGGCAGGTATATCTGAACTTGTTTTGCGTGCAGGTAATGGTAATCCGAAGGGGATTACTGGTGCTTTATGGCAGCGCACATCGACAGGGTTTACAAATTTTGCCTGGGTCAATACATCTGGTGATACTTACGATATTTACGTTGCAATCGGAAATTATGCGACTGGTGTAAATATTCAATGGGATTATACCAGTAATGCCAGCGTGACGATTCATACGTCACCAGCATATTCTGCTAATAAGCCGGAAGGGTTAACGGACGGTACAGTTTATTCACTCTATACGCCATCAGAGCAGTTTTATCCGCCTGGCGCACCAATCCCGTGGCCATCGGATACCGTTCCGTCTGGTTATGCCCTGATGCAGGGGCAGACTTTTGACAAATCTGCATACCCGAAACTTGCAGCCGCTTATCCGTCAGGCGTGATCCCTGATATGCGTGGCTGGACGATTAAGGGCAAACCTGCCAGTGGTCGGGCCGTATTGTCTCAGGAACAGGACGGCATTAAATCGCACACCCACAGCGCCAGCGCATCCAATACGGATTTGGGGACGAAAACCACATCGTCGTTTGATTACGGTACTAAAACGACCAGTTCATTTGATTACGGCACAAAAACCACAAATAGCGCAGGAGCTCATTCACACAATATACCTGTTGGTCACACTGGCGCGGGGAATGGTGTATCAGCCGGTTATAACGCTGCGTTAGGTACTGGTACCACGTCGAGCGCAGGAGAGCATGCTCACAATGTATATATCGGTGCCCATAACCACACTATCGGCATTGGTGCTCATGCCCATTCTGTCATTATTGGTCCCCACGGACACACCATCACCGTTAATGCTACGGGGAACGCAGAAAACACCGTAAAAAACATCGCATTTAACTATATTGTGAGGCTTGCATAATGACATTCAGAATGAGTGAACAATCACGGACCATAAAAATTTATAATCTACTGACCGGAACCAATGAGTTTATTGGTGAAGGTGATGCATACATTTCACCTCATACAGGTCTGCCTGCAAACAGTACCGATATTGCCCCGCCAGATATTCCGGCTGGCTTCGTGGCCGTTTTCAACAGTGATGAGGCATCGTGGCATCTCGTTGAAGACCATCGGGGTAAAACGGTTTATGACGTGGCATCAGGAGACTCGTTATTTATTTCTGAACTCGGTCCGTTACCGGAAAATGTTACCTGGTTGTCGCCGTATGGAGAGTATCAGAAGTGGAACGGCACATCCTGGGTGAAAGATGCAGAAGCAGAAAAACTATTTCGGATAAGGGAGGCGGAAGAAACAAAAAACAGCCTGATGCAGGTAGCCAGTGAGCATATTGCACCACTTCAGGATGCTATAGATTTAGATATTGCGACGGAGGAAGAGACATCGTTACTGGCTGCATGGAAGACATATCGAGTATTGTTGCATCGTGTTGATACAATAGTAGCAGCAGATATTGAGTGGCCAGTCGCCCCACAATAAAAAGAAAAAGCCATCGATAGAAATATCGATGGCTTTATGTACTCTATTTATACAATACAGCACCGCTCTTTTTAGTTATATATGTGCAGTTCGATGGTATATCTTTATTTATAAAAGACATTGCACCTATTTTTACATTATCCCCAATTTTACGGGATAATCCAATGATGCAACAATTAGCTCCGATATCAACGTTGCTACCAATTTTTACTCTTGAACCAGGTATGTCACCATCTATCTGTCCAATGGTCGTATTCTGTCGTAACACCAGATTTTCACCAGCATCAACAGCAAAATGAACAACAATTCCAGCATGATGGGGAATTGTTAACCCTTTTCCAATATTTGCGCCCAATCCAATTTCGCAACCAAATTTGTTAATTATTTTACTGTTTAACTTCTTGGCTGCTTTCTTATGTAATTTATTACCATTAATATACATTTCGTTAGCCAACCGCCACCAGAAAAGGAAATTCCTGTTACGCTGCTTTTTCTCTCTTAAAAGCCTCCAGATATCCATACGTTTCCGCCGAATTACTTCATGTTTCCAGAAGTTTTTTAAATTAGTAGAGTTCCCAAATAAAACAAAGTGAATTGCCATTAGGTAAGACAGCACGATAATCTCCTTAATTATTATTTCAGACCACACATGTTATAAGGTTAAGAGATTATAAAATCCTGTTGTTTATTATTCAAAAACAATTTTCTGAGAAGGACATACAACAGCAAGTCGCCAGTCACCTTCATCAGGAAATTGGCGACATACGTTAAATCAGAGCAGCCCCTTAACTGAGCTGGCCGCGCTATTAAGGGATGATGTCACCTTATCTTTGAAGCCGGACAACATATCGCTGAACGATGAGGATTGCAGGCGCTCCCGCAAATCCTCATCACAGCGTTCAAGAGTCAGTGAAAATTCTATCTTTTTCGCCTTACCGTAGCGATCAAACTCGGAACGGGTCGTATTCGTTTCAGTCAGTACATACATGCCGTAAATCTGCCCGACACCATCAATCAGAGGCCAGGGCCGTCCTGTATATGCCTGCGTGGTCAGCAATGAAAGCGACACTTCGCCACCTGTAATTTCAGGATAAAGCACGCCGGAAAGCACAATGCGATCATCACCTGCACCGATATACTGCCAGCTTGCTGAACGGTTAACGCGTTCATTTTTCACATGCCGCCAGCTTTTGTTTTGCTGTAACTGCTGATGCGGCAATGTGCGCAGCTCAAAAACAAACATGCCGTAGATCATCATCATGACCATGACTCCTCAATCTTTATCGTAAAAACTGCCACGTCCGGCACGGGCGCGCCGTTCCATCTCTGCCCTGACCATTTCACCGACCAGTTTCGCCAGTTCGCGGGGATTCTGCGTAACAACGTTATGCAGATGAACATGAATTTCACCGCAAAATCCGGAGACAGCAGGCTCCCGGTTACGGGAAGTTGCAGGAACTGATGCCACTGGCGATCGTATGGCCTCCGCCACCGGGCGGGAGCTGGCCGCAACAACAGGGACCAGCGCCGGAGGCAGCGGAGCCGAGACCACGGGTGTGATATTAATTGCGGGGGCAGGCTTACTGACCTGCGCAATCTTCCGCTCCTGCCACTCCCCACGAACAGCAAGTGCGCGGGGCAGGTTCTTAAAGACAATATCGCCGGGGCCAATGCGTTTTTTCGTCTCATCAACCAGCTTACCTGTGTTATCAGCAATTTTGCTGAGTCTGCGTAGCGTCCCGGTATTGCTGTCTGTGAGCGGTTTGTTGTCTTTGGGTTTATCACCTCCGGTGCCATTGCCATTTTCCACAGGCTTCGGCGGATTGATTTTCGCCAGGTCCCCCTGAAGCAAGGCAACCTTGTCCTGAAGAATGGCCGCACGCTGTGCGTCTTCGATTTTCTTGCGCGCCCTTTCCGCTTCATCCGGAAGGACACCAAGTTTTTCAAGTATCCACGCCAGCGTATCCAGTAGCATTTTTGCAGGTGTCAGAACAAGTTGTAACGCACCGCCAAGAACGTTACCGAATACCTCGCCAGCACTGGTGCATTTATCCAGCGTTTCCTTGCTGGACTCCATCGGTGACAACAGCGATTTAAACCAGTTAAACACCAGGCTGATCCCGCTTCCGATTGCGTCAAAAACAGGGCCAAACCGTTCAAAGGTTTCACGCAACGGGGTCAGCCTTTCCATAATCCCGCTGAACACCCCGGCAAAAAATGCCCTGATGGGATCCCAGTATTTCCAGATAAGAACGGCAGCTCCGGCAAGCGCAGCCACGATAAGACCAACCGGACTGAACAGCGCCCCGATAGCGCCACCCAGCAAAGAAACAGAACCCGTCACCATTCCCCACAGCGCAGGCAACACCCTGATGACATTCATTGACCGGGTAAGAATGTCGAAACCAAGACGCAAGGTGGCCAGCTTCTCGTAAAGCACCCCAATAACCAGCGACAACGAGCCAATCGTTGCAGTCATTGCCAGCAACGCACCGCCTGCTATCAGTAGCTGGCGCGTCAGTACCGGATGGGCCTGCGCCAGCGAGGTGATTTTTTCAAGCACCCGCGTGAGCCACTGCGTGACAGAACGCAGCGGACCGTCAACCAGATCACTGATGCGAATACGAAGACCTTCCCATGCGCTGTCGAGATTTTTCAGGTCTCCATCAAGATTATCGGCCATTACTTTTGCAACGCGATCGGCCTCTCCCCTTGCCCCCTGCAATTCTCTGGTCAGTTTTTGCAGTTCTCCTGAACCAGCCGCCGCAACAAGCGTCTGCAAACCAACGAACGCCTCTTCTCCGGCGATGTCCTTGAAGAAGGAGACCTGGTCCACCTGTCCGTATTTTTGTGTCGCCTTATAGAGATCAAGCAGCACATCCTCCATCGGGCGCATTTTGCCTCTGGCGTCAGCAACTGACACCCCCAGCTCTTTCAGTGCATCAGCCGCAGCTTTTGGCGGTGATGCAAGGCGGGACAGACTTGCGCGCATGGCCGTACCAGCATCGCTTCCGCGAAGACCATTATTGGCAAGCATCCCGGCCATGGCCGCCGCTTCTTCAAGACTGATACCAAGTTTTGCGGCAACCGGACCGGTATACTTCATGGTTTCGCCCAGCGCGCGTAAATCAGTATTGGTCCGGGTGAATGCTGCTGTCAGCGTATCGCCAACCCGGTCCATTTGATCGGCTGTCAGGTTGAACTGTGTGAGGATATTGGAGCCTATATCAGCCGTCTCGCCGAGTTCGACGCCACCTGCCAGCGCCATATTAAGAACACCGGGCAATGCGGCCTGAATGGCCTGCGGAGTAAAACCAGCCATTGCCAGAAAGCTCTGCCCACTGGCGGCATCACTCGCAGTAAACTGTGTTTCAGAACCAAGTTTTAACGCCTGCTCACGCAGCGCCTTAAACTGCGGGCTGTTTTTGTCGATTCGCGTCAGTGCCTGAACGCGGGACATCTCTTTGCCGAACCCGATCGCAGGCTGCAAAAAACGCCCGGCAGCATAGCCGCCAGCCGCTGCAGCACCAATTGCCAGCGCACCACCTGTTTTCAGTTTTCCCGCGGTTTCCTGCGCGCGCGAATACCGCTCACGCGCCCGCGTTACACGCGCAAGCGCCTGCCGTTCGCGTTCAAGCTGGTTGTTGTACTGTTCGGTGCGTCTGATGGCCTGCTGGATGGTGTTATCGCTGCCTGTCAGGGAAATGCCGTGGCGTTTCAGCTCTCCGCCAAGTTCCCGCATTTTCTGAATTTCCCGTGTGCGCGATTCATTCAGGCGTTCAAGCCGGGTGCTTAACTGCTGCATCAGCTTTTGTTGTTTTTCGCTGAGCACTGTACCCGTGCGTTGTAACTGATTAAGGGCGTTAAGCTGGCGTCGTGCTTTCACGATACCCGCATCCGCTTTCCTGACAGCGTCGCGGGCGCGCTCAAATGAACGCGCCTGACGCTCGAGATTTTTGATCGCCCCCTGCGTTCGCTGGATGGAGTCACCAAACTGCCCCATCAGGCGGCGGGCGTTTTCGGCAGGCCGGGTCAGCCTGTCAACGGCGCTGAAAGCGACTCGGATATCAAGAGTCTTCATTGTCTGCACTCCCGCTGCGAAGTGCCGCCCGCTCACGCCAGCTAACCACTTCGCCGAGCGTCATCATGAAGATTTCGGCGGGCGACCAGTTAAAAATAACGGCAATATCTGCCACAAAGTCTTCTATGTGCTCAAAGCACACAACCGTGATCAGGCTTCCGTCGCCTGTTCGTTCTTCCCGCCAGAGTCCGCACCGCTCAAAAAATTTACGGCAACCGCACATAACTGAATAAAGTCACGGGATGCCATTTTTTTGATCGTCACTTCATCCAGTCGCGGTGATGTCACGCGTGACAGCAGCGTAAACATGGATTCCGCTTTCAGATTCAGCACATCAGACAGCGACAAATCTCGCAGAGATCCAGCCTGCTCAATAGCTCCGGTGATCTCCACATACGTGATTTTTTCGCCGCCTCGCTCAATTGGTTGGGTAAGTTTTACGCCACGCTCACTGGTTTCTTTCACAGTGTCAGCAACGACCGTGTTTTCGGTATCGATGTTTTTCGTCTCTTTCATCAGGAAACTCCTTTCAGTCAGAGGCGACGCACTGCGCCGCCTGCATATTACTTATCAGCCAAGCCCAAGCGCGGAACGGATGCGATCGGGCACAATGTCCTTGCCGTCCTTCCGGTAAATGAAGTTCAGCAGGTCAATCTCCCACAACGGGCGATCGTTAACACTCAGCTTGTAGTAGGTGTTTTTAATGGCGTAAGTGTGTGATGTGGCTTCGCCCTGTTTGGCTTCCCCCATATCAATTTCCGTCACACGTCCGCGCATCTCGATTTCATACAGATCGCTTTCTGCATCGGTGTAGTATTCACCCGCAAAACGCAGCAGCGTGCCGTCAATCGTGCCGCCATATTTAAGGAACAGCGCACGAACAGCTCCCCCCATAACAAAACTCGCATCAAGCGCGGAGTCGTCCAGACCGAGATCAATACTTACCGCCCCCATCATGCCACCACCACGATAGCTGTCGGTTTTGCGCGTCAGTTTAGGCAGGGTGACGGACGTCACCTTACCCACTTCGTTTTCACCATCCACAAACAGCGTAAAAAAGCGAAGATGTTTTGGTACAGCCATCAGACACCTCCCAGCACCGCAAATGCGGGACCAAAGAATTCATCAGTAAACGACTGGTAAAGCTCCATGTCTTCCAGCGGGGGAACAGGCGTATATTTGTAGCGAATACGCACGCGCCCCTGACGTAAATTCGTGGTGCCGTTATCCACCACGTCATACCAGCACGACGCCCCAATCAGTTTCCCGGCAGTAACCAGTGAATCCAGTTTTGCCCTGATGGCACTGATAACATCTTTCACGTTCGCAGGCGTCAGTGGACTGTCGATGGTTTCAAACTGCGCTTCCGCAATTGAATCAGCCAGCACCTGTGCGGTTCGGGTATACACCTCAAAGATGTAGGCGTTCGTTTCCGGTGTGCGGTTGCCCCAGAAGCGGAACCCGTTGCGACGAATAATGGTCGTGATTTCTTTGTTGTTGAGGCTGTTGGCATCGCTGTCTTCGGCCTGCAACGACCAGAACACATGCCTGGACATCCCCAGCACATTTTTAACCGGAACGTTGGACAGTGATTTGTGCCATCCCTGCTCATGGTCAATGTACGCACGAAGGCCGCACGCATAGGCAGGCGCGGGGAACGTTTCGTTTTTGCCACTTTTCGGGTTGTAGGCGATGAAGTCCGGCCATAAGAGCATCACCTCACGTTCGTTGAATTTCTGGCGGTAGGTAATCGCCTCAGCCATCGTGTTACAGCCGTGACATGAGGCATACACAAACGCGCGCAGTTTACCCGCAATCACGCACAGGGATTTTGTCACCGCCTCCGTGTCCAGCTCCGGCGCGGCCAGAATACGCGGACGGTATCCGATGCTTTCATCCTGCTCTGCAACAAGCAGCGCATACATCCCCGTATAGCTGCCGTCAGATTCAGAACCACCGATAACCAGTTGATCCTGCGTCTTTCCGTCTTCTTCTTTGTGTTCAGCCACGCGAACGACGATCACCTTTGTGCTCACCTGGTCTGCGATGGCCTTAAGCGCACGATAAAGCGTCCCCGTTGTCCCGCATTTTCCCAGCACGTCATTGACGCGGGTCAGCAGTGTGGGCTTGTTCAGCGGGAACAGCTTCGCGTCCGCATCATCCGCCGTTGCCACGATACCGATAACGCTGGAATCAACATCGTTAATCGCTGTTACCAGGTCGGTATTTTCCGTAACACGGGCACCATGAAAACGAGTTTCACTCATAGCTTTAGCCCCTTGTATCCGTTAAATGATTCGGCAACAATCATCACCCACCACGCGCGTAATCTCACCCCTGTGCCGTTCTCCCGATCCGGCGACAACAAAAAGCAGTAACCCCCTCCGCACGCACATGCGACCATGCCGCACAGGGAGGGAACAGATGACCGATACCACCATGCAATTGCTCAGTCAGGGCACAGACCCCGTGAAAATGCCGGATTTTGATATTCTCGCGGAGGGTAAAACGCTGTCAGGCGTGGCAGAGCGCCTGATGAGCCTGTCACTGACCGACAACCGGGGATTTGACGCGGACCAGCTCACCATCACGCTGGATGATGCGGATGGTCAGTTGCAGCTACCGCCACGGGGCGCGCGCCTGACGGTTCTCATTGGCTGGAAAGGAGAACCGCTGACAGAAAAAGGCACTTACATTGTTGATGAAATCGCTCACGAAGGACCGCCGGACAGGCTGACTGTTTCAGCCAGAAGCGCAGATTTTCGGGATGAATTTAACGTTAAACGTGAGGTGTCCTGGCATGATGTGACCGTTGAGCGTGTGGTATCCGCCATCGCTCATCGGTATGGTCTGAAACCGCAAATCAGCGAAATGCTGATGGATATCGAAATCGACCACGCCGACCAGACCGAAGAAAGCGACATGTCCTTCCTTACGCGCATGGCGGAAATGCTGGGCGCAATCACCACGGTAAAAAGCGGTAATCTGTTATTCATTATGCCAGGCGGTGGCGTGAACGCACAGGGCCAGCCGTTGCCATCGTTCGCCATCACGCGCAGCAGTGGCGATCGCCATCAGTTCCGCATTGCTGACCGCGAAGCGTATACGGGGGTACGCGCTTACTGGCTTGATCTTAATTACGGGAAAAAGAAAAAAGTCAGCGTGAAACACCGCAAACCGCCAAAACCCAAAAAGGAGAAAAGCAGCAGCCGTGAAGGTGATTATATGGAAGGCGCGGAAGGCAATGTGTTTGTGTTACGCAAGACTTATCAGAACGAGCAGGCAGCAAGACGCGCAGCGGCGGCAAAGTGGCAGCAGCTACAACGCGGAGCCGCATCATTCTCCATCACGCTGGCATGTGGTCGTGCAGAACTCTACCCCGAAATGCATGGCACGGTAACAGGATTTAAAAGCGAGATTGATAATCAGGACTGGATTATTGCAAAAGCCGAGCACACCATCGATAACAGCGGCTTTACCACGCAGCTTGAGCTTGAGGCAAAAATCTCGGAATGGATAGCAGAAACAGAGTGAGCAACTTAGAATAGCAGCAGCACCACGTTAAGGGAGGTCGCTATGTTCCGTTGTCCGCTTTGTGGCGCATCTGCCCGTATCCGCACCAGTCGTCCGGAAAATGATTCAAACACCGTGCGGCAAAAGTATTACCAGTGTAACAACCTGGAATGCGGCGTATGCTTCTCAACACTGGAAGCTTTCCATAAATTCACATCAAAACACACCTCCGGCGTTCACTCTTCAGAAGGTATCCCGTGGCATGAGCTGCCAGCTTCACACAGGGGAAACAATCAGATGAGTTTGCCTTTACCTCAGAATTAACAGGCAGAATTGCCGGAGTAACAAAAAAGCGATAGATTACGCGCGGGTGCCTTTCGGCTGATGGTCGGAGGGAATACCCGAAGGCCAGATGTGGAAAGGCCCCGGAAAACATTTCTGTTTAACCGAGGCCCTAACATATCTACCTTAAGCAAGTGATAGGTTAGCGCCTCTCCAACAAAGGAGCAAGCGCTATGTCGCAAAAATCGCTTACGGCCATCACGTTCTGCGTGACGGTAATCCTCATCATCTGGATGCTACACGGTTCGCTGTGTGAAATACGGATGAGCTTCTGGGGAGCGGAGTTTGCGGCGTTCTTACAGTGTAAGCAGTAAGGAAACCGCGACGGGGGAGCAATCCCCCGTCAATCGGTTGCTAAGGTTGGCTGAAGTGGCACCCTATCTCACAGACATGAACAACAAACCCGCAGCGTAAGAACTGCGGGTTTTCTTTTTGGAACTATCACTAGCTAGTGTACCGTTAACGGCACATAATGCTCGCACAACAAACCTGTTAAAAGAGATTACTCAGCATTCTCCTGCTTCCATTGCCGGATCATTTCATCGGTAACATCACCCTCATAACATACCACGTCATACCCTCCATTACGGCTATATGCACTGCGTCCACCACATCTACTACCATTCCTTGCATGATTATAAGGACACGCACAATTGCCTGGATAAGATTCAATGGATTCTTTAATTATTTCTTTTTTGATCTGAGCATCAGACTTTCCTGTTGCTGCATATCCGCTAAAAGATACTAAACAAAGGCAGATTGCCATTAATAAACCACATCGCATACCGATACACTCTATTACTAACCAATCATAGCCCACATCATAAAATCGAGATGAGGAGTACAATACCTTTAACAAGAAGGTGTCATAACGATAATATGTCGTGCAATTCATCAAAAAAAAGATCTATATCAAAGAGATAGAACTCTTATCAGTGCTTCAGACATCGGCATTCGAGGCAGCAGAAAAACAGTAAATCTGACGAATTTGCCTTTTCCCAAGATGTTGTCAGATTAAAAAGATAGATTAGCGCAGGTACCTGTTGGTGGATTGCAGGAGGAAAAATGAAGTCGAGTGGAAAAATCCCAGAAAAATTTTTGTTTAACAGAGGTCCTGGTTCACTATGCGAAATACGGAGGAGCTGCAGAAGAATTCTGCTTCATCCTTAGAGTTTAAACAGCACGTGCACTACCATTGTTTCTGCATATCGCCACACCATCGCCACTCAACCGCCATTGCACAAAATACAAATACAAAAAAACCACCCGAAGGTGGTTTCACGA
>ERZ1673739.1511-NODE-1511-length-24965-cov-31.338699_pt1 | contig 24965 bp, 31 predicted proteins | sample MGYA00580210_ERZ1673739 | MGnify/ENA primary metagenome ERZ1673739 (study PRJEB41218, sample SAMN15661749) | gut metagenome | host: Homo sapiens | place: Canada: London | collected 2015-08-20/2019-03-30 | study: EMG produced TPA metagenomics assembly of...
CGCCAATAATGGGCGGCGTTGATTTTAATGACTGGCGCATGGTTTGACGTTTACCCCTGAAAAGTATTACATATTAGTAATACCATTTTGCCAGCAATTAGTATCATGTATATAGTAATATCGTTAACAAACTATCCTGTCAGCAAATAATTTAGTATCACATATTGCTGATACCAAACACCTTTAAAAAGTATTATGTATATACTAATACCGTTTGCAATCATTTAGTATCATACATACCTGATACCAATTATCCTGCTGATAATCATTCTTTAAAAAGTATCATATATTAGTAATACCATTTGCCAACAATTAGTATCATATATTAGTAATACCGTTTACAGCTATCTGGTATCACGTATATATTGATACCAGTTTCTTCCTATTAAAATAGTATTACATATATGCTGATACTAATTTTCTTTATATTAGTACCCTTGTCAGCAAATAATTTAGTATCATATATTGCTGATACCATATATTTTCAAAAAGTATTACGTATATACTAATACTGTTAACAATCATTTAGTATCATACATATATAATACCATTTATCCTGCTGGCAATCATTCTTTAAAAAGTATCATATACTAGCAATACTATTCGTCAGCAATTAGTATCATACATAGCTAATACTGCCCATAATAATCCGGTATCATATATTACTGATACCAATAATACTGCCCACCCTTGTCAGCAAATCAATTAGTATCATGTATTCTTAATACTATTTAATTGTAAACAGTATTGCTTATTGCTGATACTGTATGCAACTATCCGGTATCATATATTCTTAATACCAGTCTTTCTTGCTGACAGATAATCCAGTCAATAAGCATAAAAAAAGAGTATCAGCTTGTAACCAATACTCTCCTCACAATTATTCTGCTAAAAACCCTTTTACGTAATCTTCAACGCCATCTTCCGGTTCGCTGTTGCAGACACCATATAGTTGCTTAATGGAATATCTGTTTTTGTATGTAACAAATTCTATCGTATACCGTTTGTTGTTGTACACAAATGAATATATAGCGCAGGAATCTTTGTTAATCTCGTTCGCATAGCTGGCAACACAGTTATGCATTTCGTTGCCTTCCTGAACAAGCCTCTTTTTAGATTTAATCCATTCCATGTCATCCGGCAGCAGCTTTGCAAGACGATTGAATTTTGAATTCTTAGGAACCTTTACTCTTGGTGTATTTTTAGCCGTAAGCTCCTTCGCCAGATCATCATGCGCATCATTAACCTTCTTTTCAGATGTAAACATGATTGAAATCTTTCTGTGCAACATTTCTGACATATCAATATAATCATAAATAATTGGGTCTATGTCAGCACCAACTCGCTTTTGAATGATTTCAAATAAAAACCTTTTAACAACATAACGTCTTGAATCCACTCTTTTTATTTCCGGATCAATGTAAATTCTCTTGGCATGAACACAGTAGGTTTTCATGAATTCTTCAAAACTCATATATTTGTTTGCCAGCAGAAAGTTTCTGCTTTTTTCATTAACAAGCGGCAGGGCCTGCATAATGAGATACCCAAGGCGCAGGTCACATCTGCTCCAGTCGATAAAGCCTGCATTTTTATAATGGGCATTCATTACTTCATTAAGGGTGTGTCCGGCAGTAATCTCGTTGCAGGTAAATGCTGGTAGCAGGTCATAATCCCTGACAGAATATGCCATAATATCTTTCCACACACATTCTTTTGCATCTTTAATACGCTGAAAGAACCACGATAATATAGTTCCTATAAGGCCGCATCCCTTTCTGACATCATTGTTAATTGTATGAAAACCGGCTGGTACCCATTTTCCTGATGGAATCTGCATAAGAACGCTATAATCATTCGTAAACAGATATGTTCTGTCCAATTTAGTGCGTCCATCATGTCGGCACGAATATAATGGTTCATCTCCATAATTGTAGTCATCCCGCGAATGTGCATTATATATGGCAGTGCTTTCGTATTTTCTAAACGTTAAGAATATTCCTGAGAAAGTAATCTTCCATGAAAACTTTATGGCTGGCTCATTAACAGACACAATATTTTCGCTGCCAAATTCCGCGCAGTCAAGCTTAGTACATGTATTAAAGATCGGCTCGACAAACTCAGTGTTAGTAAGATTTATACGTCCACTGCTGTAACCGTTACCCAGCTCGTTACTGATGAAATATAAGGATGCATCATTTCTTTCCATAATGCTGTCAACAAGATCCTTAAAGCCCGGATAATATTTGAAGGCAATTTCTGCTGCCACAATATTCCTGTTAAAAACATTATTCTCAATCATCTGTTCGTACTGAATCCACTCTTCGTCAGTAATGCCTGCTTTAATATAACACCGTGCCCTCGCTTCCATGCCACCGTTAACCATCTGAGACGTAAGCCGTATAATCCTTAAGATTTCATCCATGTCTTTAGAACATGTGCCTTCTTCAATTAATACCAGCGCAAGCCCTATGCCAGAATTTACTTTTATAAATTTATACATAAAGTCACTGTAATCACTGAACTCATCAGAAACTCCCAAAAAGTTTTCACTCGACTTGCAATCAGAATAATCGCTGCAAAGAATGTTGTCACGTATATAATCGAGAATATGTGTCATGTCATTCTTATTGAATAAGTACTGATCATCCTTTTTCGCAAAATATATCCTGTGAGCAAATGCCTGCCAGTAATAACTCATGACATAATACCTGCAGTCATGAAATTTTTCTCTCATGTAAGTACAGAGCTCATGCGTCCGCCGCCAGTCTCCTGTTATTGCGTATATATGCTTAAAAGAAAATGCATCCTGACAAAAAGTATCCCAGTCATCAAGTATTTCCGGGCAGTCTTTGAACCAAAACATCCAACGGAATAATGATTCAAGCTGTTTAATTGTAAACGACTCATCCATGAGCTTTTCCACAAATTCTTTCGGCAGCAGTTTTTCTGCCCTTTTAATCAGTTTCTCCTGACCTTTTCTCAAAATAATATGCTCCTTTCACTGCCAGTAATAAAAAGGAGCCTCATAAAAGGCCCCTCTTTGCAAATAAACCTGTTAGTCATCAACTTCGTCAAACTCTGATTCATCGTCATCACACTCGTCGCAGCACTCACAATTGTCATAGTCCCCGTCACAGAGATCCTCTTCCCCTTTTGCTTCCTCAATGATGTTGTAGAAATTGACCAGAGGCTCAATACCAATCTGCATGCTTAATCTGTCAATCGTATCAAGTATTCCCTCGGCAACAATTTCAATCGGCCACTCGTAATCTCATCAGCAGTAATGCCAGCAAACAGATCGTCATCGTCATTATCCTCATCTATGTAATGTAATGGGACTGCCGAAGTCGTTCTCTTGCCATCCTCATCGACAGCATAAACTCCTACGCATGTGATTGTCTTGTTAACATCACTGACATCTTCAAAGCGAAATCTCTTTGCCCAGATCTGATTAACTACAGCAGTAACGTCATCCTTGTAAATTTCCGCCATTGATTCCTCCCAGTGCATAGCCATGTGCATTGCACTCTGTGAAGCAGTATATGATGCCATCATGACAAGAAGCCCAAGGAAAGGTGACTTCGTGTTCAGCTCATTCCAGTTAACAAATTCATGTCTGAAGCTGATGTCCTTGCAGTCAGGAATATCGTATAAGAAATCATTGTCATTCTCATTAACTGTAATAAAGTACAGCTTGCGGCACTTGTCGCAGAATTCTTTCTGGCTCTTGGCATCCTTATATCTTACTCCTGCGATGCGCCTGATAAGAGTCCTTAAATACTCTGCTGCATAATAATCCTTAACCATTGTAACAATGTCACTATATTCATCACTGCTTGCTGGCTCAAGACAATTCTCAAGACTTTGACACATTCCGAATATGTAATCATTATCCGGAGCAATTACTTCAGAACCGTACTGGTTTGTCAACATATTGACGTCCATCCTTGTCATCATGGTACTGATCTGTGGTGTTTGTGTTTCTGGCATAATAACGCCCTCCTTGTGTTGTACAAAATACTTGGCCGTAAACAGCCTAGTTCTTATATATATAGTATTTACAAATTCATTTTTGTCCAAAGCAAAACCCATATTTATTTTGTAACTTTTTATTTCATATTAAAAAAACAAATAAAGGAGGAAAAACAATATGGAATTAGTAATTAAAGAAACAAAGACAGGAACAAAATATGACAGAGAAAAGCTCCGTCCACAGGAACCACAGTTTAAAATCAAGGATGGCACGCTTGTCAGATGCGAGTTAAATGGCTGTACAACAGTAACTATTCCCGCTGAAGTAAAAACTATCGGTAAAGAATGTTTTGCCGGCACTGATGTGCAGGAAGTAACCCTGCCAGAAGGAATTGAGAATATTGAGTCTAAAGCATTTTTAGACTGCAATAGGCTTAGAAAAATCAATTTTCCGGAAGGCCTTCAGACTATAAAGGATAGATCTTTTATGAACTGTAGTTCACTAACCAAAGTTATGTTGCCTGAAACCCTGACTGAATTAGGCGATTATGCTTTTTACAGTGCAGGCATTGAACAGTTAATTCTGCCGGATCTAAAAAATGTGCTGTCAGCAGGAATTAACGTTTTTGGCACAATAAAGGTTAAAGATATCAACATTCCCAAAGGTTTCAGACTGAGCAAAGCAATGTTTGCTGCCTGTCAGCAACTTCGCAGTGTAAGTTTTGAGGCAGACTGGATGACAATTCCTGAAAATTGCTTCTATTACTGTACAAATCTGGCAGAAATAGATATAAGCAAAGCATTGTTTATCAAAGAGGCTGCGTTTCATAAATGTCACAGCCTGTCAGTAAGCGTCATCCCCTCTTATACATGTGTCAGTGCATGCGCATTTATGGAAACAGGTGTTGAAGACGTGACTATCGAAGACATCTCAAAAATCGAGGAAAGAACATTTTCTGAATGTACATCTTTGAAAAGGCTAACAATCAACATTCCTGACGGAGCTGCCGCCGGATTAACTTGCTCTATTCCTAAAAAATTAGCTGCGTACTGCACAAGTTTGCAGACAGTCACTTTTACAGGACATCCTGAAAATCTGTTAGGTATCGAGGCTGCTGCATTCAGAGACACCACAAGACTGACAGAAATTTCACTGCCAAACAATATTCAGAAGATTGAACGGTATGCATTTTGTAACAGTGGCATTAAGCTCATGCATCTGCCTGAGAATCTCAAACAAATAGGAACCGGAGCCTTTGCTTCATCTAACATCAAGAATGTTGTTATTCCAGATAAAGTGACAAGTCTAGGTGAAGAAGTATTTGATAGCTGTTATGAACTGACAGATGTCACTTTCCCAGAATCAGTTACAGCGATTCCAAAACGAACTTTTATAAACTGCTACAAACTGAAAACTGTAAATGTTTCAGATATAACAGTTGTTGGTAACGACGCCTTTTGCAACTGCGAGAAATTAACAGCATTTGACTTCAGTCAGGTCAAAGAATTTGGAACTATGTCGTTTGCAAGCACAGGCATTTGCAAGGCAGTATTTTCCAATAAACTGACAAAACTTCAATCGTCAGTATTTTGTGACTGCGAAAATCTTCAGTCAGTTGATATGTCGGCCTGCGACAAAATCAAGACAATATCAGCAAACTGTTTTGGAGGCTGTAGCAGACTCAAGGATATCAAACTTCCGCCAAACATTTACGAATTAAATGACGGCTGTTTTATATCAGTGAAATTTGACAGACTCGAAGTAAAAGCCGGAATGCGCATCAATCTCCACGCATTCAGCGAAGCGGTTATTAACGAGCTGGAATTTGATGATGACGCTGACAATTTCATAAAGACTGTTGTTGGCAAATACGCATTTGAAAATGCAAAAGTTGGCAGGCTCATCATTCCTGACCATATGTATGGCAGGTTTAAAAATGCTATCAGCAAAATCAAGTAAACTGTTAACAGAGTCTCGTTTTTGAGGCTCTGTTTTTTGCTTATCTTCTACCAAAACTCATATTTATCCTGTAACCATATTTAAAAAATAATAATAAAGGAGGAAAACAATATGGAATTACAAATCATTAAAACAGAGGGCTACACCAAAAAGGAAACTTGTAAACAGGAATCACTGTTCACAGTCAACGATGGCACACTTGTTAAGTGTACATTAGACGGCCAAAAAACAGTCACCATCCCAGAAGGCATAAAGACTATTGGCAGAAAGTGTTTTGCAGAAACCAATATAGAGGAAATTATCCTGCCGGAGGGAATTGAAGTCATTGACGCTGAGGCTTTTGCTTATTGTAAAAAGCTCAGAAAGATCAATTTCCCAGAAACACTCAATATTATTGAGTACGGAGCATTCAGAGCATGCTTTTCGCTGGAAACGGTTACACTACCTAAAAAGATGAAGGACCTTAACAACTATGCATTTTACAATGCAAGCATTAAGCACCTGACTCTTCCAGAAAAAGTTAGCTTAGGAGCTGGAGTTAAAGTATTTGCCGGAACAAATATTGAGACAATTGATATTCCAAAAGACTTCACACTCGGCAAGGAAATGTTTGAGAAGTGCTGGGAGCTTCATAGTATCAATCTTCTTGGCAGCCACATCACAATTCCAGAAAGATGCTTCTGTAACTGCATTAATCTGACAGAAATTGATATAACAAAGACTGCTCTCATAAAAGATGAAGCATTCCGCGGATGCCAAAATCTGTCAGTAAGCACTATCCCGGCTGATACACTGGTTTCAGTAAGTGCATTTGAAGAAACAGGTGTTACAGACGTAATCATTGAAGACATCTCTAAAGTCTGTAACAGGGTATTCGCCGACTGTAATTCTTTAAAGAAACTGACAATCAATGTTGCTGACGGACCAACATCTGTACCAAGCGCATTGGTTAAAGGATGTAAAAATTTACAGACAGTTGTGTTTACAGGACGTACCAAAAACCTGACTGTCATTGAAGCTGCTGCATTCAAGGAAACAAAAAATCTGAATACAGTTTCATTGCCTGACACAATCAAAACAATCAGCAAAGAAGCTTTCTACGACAGTGGCATTGAAAATATTCATCTGCCTGAGGGTCTCAAACAGGTAGGAACAATGGCGTTTGCAAGAAGTGGGCTAAAAGACATTATTATTCCTAATAAGATAAAAAAACTTGGGGAATATGCATTTCATAACTGTGAAGAATTAACAGAAGTTACCTTGCCGGAATCAGTTACCAAAATTCCATCAGGAATTTTTGAAGACTGTTGCAGTTTAAAAACAGTAAATGCACCGAACGTGAACACTGTTTGTGACCATGCATTTTATAATTGCAAGAATCTGGAAACATTTGATTTCAGCAAGTTGCAATCATTAGATCTTATGGCGTTTGCCTATACAGGTATTCGTGAAGCAGTCTTTTCTGATAAATTTTCACAACTTGGTATATCAGCGTTCCATCATTGCAAGAATCTTCAGACAGTAGATATGAAAACCTGCAAAATACAAGAAATTCCTTACCAGTGCTTCTGCTTCTGCAAAGGATTAAAAGATGTTCAGCTCCCTCAGGATGTTACAGCTTTTGACAATAGCTGTTTTCTTAGAGCCAGGCTCAACAAACTTACCATAAACGCAGGTACATATGTAGGCAATAATGCTTTTAGCAAATCATTTATTAGTGAATTAATATTTACCGATGATACTAATCACCTGATGAAAACTGTCGTTCATTCTCTTGCATTTGAAGACGCAAAAGTTGGCAAACTTGCTATACCTGATCATATGTATGACAGATTCAAGGATGCAATTAACCAAATGCAATAAACTGTTAATAGAGCCTCTTTTTACAAGGGGCTCTATTTTTTATAATACAAAAAAAGACGCCTCATTATTTAGTTTTTAATTTTCAGTTTCAGAAGAATTAAGGATAGCCTCGATTTCATCCGTTGACTTATCGAATGCTTCAGCCAGATCTTTTACAGACGTGCCAGCTTTCGCAAGTCTTTTAACTGCAGGAATAATCTTTTTATCGACAGCCTCCTGATTGTACTTTTCCATTAAATCACACATGGAATCAAGACCTCCTTCCGTGTTTTTTAACCTCTTAACTTCACTAGAGAGCATCGGGAACTTAGGATTATCCACATCTTTTGCAAGAAAACAGGACATAAGCTCTGAAATTGTTGAACCATCATTGACTGCAGTATTAACGAATACTTCTTTAAGTCCGTCATTCACTACAGTTCCAGTTTCTCTGATAACCTTGTCAACATGATATATCGTTCTGCCCTGCTTGAATATGTCAAACTGGGATATATAAACAATACACACATCAACAACATCTTTAAACTTGCTGCCAACCTCTGACGATTTGACTGTTATGCTAGATGCATTAAAGCGCGCTCGTCTCAAATGATCATCATTGTCAGACCTCTGGATTTCGATGTTGCACTTTTCTCCTGTACCCAATGTACAAAGAGCATCAAGCCTTACTGACCTGCCGTAGATATTCTTTTCGCTGCATTGAGTTATTACCTCATCCACGATAAGCTTATCATCTTCCAAGATTACTCTTAGAATCTCCTGACAAACCTTTGGGTTTTGAGCTAACGCTTCAAAGAATACGTCGTCAATAGGTCTGAAGGGTTCAACCTTCGCTTTCTTTTCTTCTTCCGTTAATTTCATATCATCTCTCCTTTCTTAATTTATGTTATTAACTACATAATTAAGATGGAGTTTGTACATTTACTACATAGCAAATATTTATTTTTGTGAGTTTCTATAGTTATTATATCATGAACTGTTCATTTTTACTATACCTTTTTGCTCGTCTTCCATCAAAACTCATATTTATCCTGTAACTAATTTTCATATTAAACAAAAAATAAAGGAGGATATACAATATGAAAGTAAACATTATCAAAACAAGTACAGTTAGCAGCAAAATGGATGAATTCGTTATAGAAAATGAAGTTCTATATGAGTGTAATCTTACAGGTACAGTTGTTGTGCCAGAGAATGTAACCAAGATAAAGGCAACAGCATTTTCCAATAAGACTAACATAATTAAGGTAGTGCTGCCAGAGGGACTCAAAACGATTGGAACCAATACATTCATTGGATGCACAAGCCTTGAGGAAGTTATCATTCCTGAAAGTGTGGAAGCTATTGAGGATCAGGCATTCTTCGGATGTAAGAAACTCAAGAAGGTTCATCTGCCAAAAAATCTTAAGCGTCTTTGTATTAAAGCTTTTACAGATTCAGGATTGGAATCAGTAGACCTGCCGGAACACCCTGATTACGTTGGTTCATATGTGTTTGCAAACTCACAGCTGCATCAGGTAACAATCCCTGCAAATTTCCCACTTACAGTCGCAATGTTTGATGAATGCAAGCACCTTGAAACTATTACGTTTGAAGGAACAGACATAAAGGTTCCGGGTATATGTTTCAAGCTCTGTGAAAACCTTAAAAACATTGATCTTAGAAACATCAAGACTATTGGCAAAGGTGGTTTTTCGGGATGTAAGTCTCTTGATTTCGATGTTCTGCCAAAGGACATTCGTGTCAACGATAGTGCTTTCTCAGGGTGTGGAATAAAACACATCACTGTGGAAAACTTGAACTCCATTGAGGGAACAGAAAAGGTCTTTTCTGAGTGCCATCAGCTGACAGAAGCTGTGATTGAAGTAAGAGGCGCAAACATTCCACAAGATGTCAAAGAAATCCCGCAGGCATTATTTTCTCACTGCATCAATCTTGAAAAAGTTCTGTTTACAGGAATGATTGGTAAAATTACCTCTATTGGCTTTGCTGCGTTTGAGGATACAGCCTTAAAGAAATTTACAATCCCAGAGAATATTAAGAAAATAGACAGCATGGCATTCTTTAAAACAGAACATCTGACAGAAATTACCCTGCCTGAGAAACTAAAAACAATTGGCAGACAGACTTTTTCCGAATCTGGCCTTAAGAGTATTACTCTTCCAGACTCAGTAGAGTTCACAGAAACTGAATGTTTCAGGGACTGTTATAATCTTGAAGAAGTAACACTTCCTGCAAAAGAATTTGTAGTTCCAGACGGAATGTTCATGAACTGTACAGCCCTTAAAAAGGTAAATAATGCAGACAAGATTGTTCAGCTGGGTAAATATGCGTTTTATGGTGCAAACAGTCTCAAGCAGGTTGATCTTTCATCTGCAGTTAACATTGGCGGAAGTGCTTTTGAATGCAGCGGACTCACATCAGTCAAACTGTCAAAATGCTGTACAACTCTTGATATGAATGCTTTCTACAAGTGCAAAAACCTTAAGCTGGCAGACTTATCAGAAAGTTCCATTGAGTATTTTGCACCTTATATCTTTTACAGATGCGGTGAAAGTCAACACATGACAGAAATTATCCTGCCGGATAAAGTCTGGAATGTAGATGAATGTGCATTTGTTGAGTGTTATATTAAGAACCTGAATATTGCAGCAACTGCTTCATGGAAGAATGTAATGATCAGCGAAAACGCGTTCATAGAATCCAATATCGACGTGCTGACTTTTGTAGACAATCCTGACGGCCATGTTTATCTCAACGAAAGCGCTTTTAAGAATGCTTTTATCGGTGAGCTCACCATCCCGGATTACTTGTATGACAAATATAAGAACGTCTGGGATAATGTCAAGTCTGTATGGGACGATGTGGATAAGTAAACAAATAAAAGGAGCGGCAAATAATGCTGCTCCTTTTTTATTACGATGCCTTTTTTGCACAGTAACATGTCTCAATGTATGCTCTCTTTGCAGATCCTTTGGTAACAGTTTTCATCACTGCCTGAATAAACATTTCTTCATCAGGGATTGATATTGAATACCGTTCATTGGTTTTTACATTCCAAAGAATTCCTTTTTTCAACCCAAATGCTACCATGTAAACAGCACACTGTAAAAAATGTTTGTGTTCCAGCTCGTTGACAAACTTAAGCTCAAATACAGTGTTATTCTTGATAACGTCCGGTCTTCCACAAATACAGTATGGCACATCTGACGCGTCAGAAAGGTTCATGGTAAAATCCTGCTGCACGTTTTCGTTACCAGTAAACTCGGTAGCAAGTCTTTTGTGAATAGCCTCAGACTGTTCATCTGTGATAAACGGCGGTTTTACCTGACAGTAATATCTGTCCTGTTTGGTCTCATATGCAGTAAGGAATAATACTTTGTCTTCCATGGTTGCACCGGGTTTCAGCTGAAGCAGTGCTTTGTCATCATGAAAATCCTTTACGTATTCTATCTGCTGCATAATATCATACTTCTTGAAAAAGCTGGCTTCCTGATAAATACCTATGCACGGCGACAGATCAATCATGCAGTCAGTTGAGTCAATATCAATAACCGTATTGTCAGAACGTCTTATCTTACGTTTTCTTATTAACGAATAACAGTCCTCAATATCCTCGTCATATTTAAAATCAAACATTTCGCTTACCTGAAATGCTCTTAAATATTCTTTTCTTGTCTTAAATGGTACTGACAATATATCTTCAGATAATACCTGATTTGGATCATTGGCAACAATGATTATCTGCTGTTTTCCCCTGCTCATTGCAACACAGAAAATATTCCTGAGTATCTCATATTTTGTATCAGGTGCAAGACTTCTTGATGACCAATAGTCAAGGGTGTAATCAAATACCACACATATCTTTCGCTCCAGTCCCTTGCTGCCATCAAATGTTGTGAAAATGGCAGTTGATTTTGTAGGCTCTGTTGCTCCACCCGAATCCCTGTCATTAATGCTTGCGTAAACAGTTCTTTTGTTAAAACGGCTTGGATATTTTCTCTCCAATTCATTTAACACTGATGCCATCAGCCCGTCACGCTTGCCAAGACATAATATGTCAGCAGGATTCTGGGAAGCAAGAAAACTGACAGTATCGTCCAGCGCCATTGTTCTGACTGTACAGTTTTTGTTTACGCCGTTAATAGGCTTCTCCCATATGCGGCCAAGACGTGCTGCAAGAGGTGCAGATAAACGAAAACACTGTGTAAACGATACTCTCTCAAAGTCTTCAAGAAAATCACTGATGAATTCTGCCGCATTAAGCGTTGTTTTATCATAAATCTTCTGCTTCATATCGCCAACAGCAACAATTTGTATGCCAGGATTCTGGTCCTTAATACACTCAAGCATCTCGGAAATCTCCCTGTCAATGTCCTGATACTCATCAATAACTAAAAGATCATACCTTGGAATGACAATCTTCTCACTGTTTGCAAGCAGAGTCTGTATGAGTTCAGCAACACCTGATGATATGCCCGCATTTCTGAGTATCATGGAAGCGAAACCATGATAGTTGGTAACAGTTACATTGTTTTCAGTAATTTTGCTCTTGGCATCCACCTTTAAAAGTCTGTTGTAGGTAAGATATAGTATCTGTTTGCCAGTCATCTCATTACAAAGAGTCTGAATTGTAGTTGTCTTTCCGCTTCCAATGCATGCGTCAACAAGTACATTCCTACCCTCTTTTGCAAGCGCAATCATCTGCTGCTGCTCTTCTGACAAATCTGACACCTTTGCTGCCTCAGGCGGTATCCATTCAGCAAATCGTCTACCATCATCACCTGTATAATACCATTTCTTCTTTTCAAAATCCCATCTGGCACCAAGCTTCTTCGCTCTGTCTTTATCGTCAAAAGGCACCATGAGATAATGTCTGTCCTGTATCCATCTTTCTGCCATTAGTCTTTCTCTCCTCTGTTAAAAACAATCCTATATGATAAATATGGGTTCCGTTGTGAGCAGGTAAACCTGCTAGTAATTTGAAAAGACCAAATTACTTTGCGAACGCGGTAATTTCCATCAAATTAATCTTTTTCATATATAATATTTACAAAGAAGATTTTGTCCAAAAATAATTGCAGATTTCTTTAGACAAATGAAAGATATTATAAATAAATGTGCAGAATATTCAGTAGCTTCTCTTACAGAAATTACACAAAAACAGATGCCGTGGAAAACAAATTATATCAGAAACGAGCACAGGATTATTCCAAATGAAGACATAAAGAGATACTTTGAAACATAAAAAAAGGTATAGTTAACAGCTATACCCTTTACTAATATTATGCTATTATGCTTCCTATCTTACTCTACATTGTACCAGTACCCATCTTTGATAACAATGTAAAGTCTATTATCATCTTCTGATGTAACATTAACATATGCTTCTCCCTCATCATTCACATTTACAACAATTTTAATACGTTCATTTACATATTTCTCAGTCCATGTTGTAAATATATTTGGACCAATGAAATAATCAGCAATTAATGGATAAGATACATAATTATCCAGAGAAGTCTCAGCATTAATAGGTGAGGTATCGTCGTAAAAAAGACCCTTTTTATTATCAGGCGTAACAGTTGAAAATGGATGGATATCATCCTCACTCATCTTTGCAAGCTTGTTTAAAAATCCAATAAATGCTACAGTTTCTGTATTAATTCCCATTGTTTTTCTCCTTATCTTCTACATCTTACACTTCCACCAGCATCTATATCTCCTGACACATTACCACAAGTTACAGAACTACCAGCATCTATATCTCCTTTGACGTCTCCACCGACTTCACAACTACCACCGCAATCAATGTTTCCTGAATTGCCGTGAATTTCTACTGATCCTCTACTGATCCGTATTTTATTTACATCGCCTTCGATGGTTACTTTAATATTACCACTATTGCATTCCTGAACTATATCGCCATCTACAATAACCTTTCCATTGTTAATGATAACATTAGTTCCTGAACATGCGATTGTTTTTCCATTAATATTTATTCTGTTCATAGATTTTTCTCCTTATCTTCTTCATATAGCCATTGTTCATACTCCTCGCCGTTTGCAGACACATCTGTCACGGCAATTGGCTGTCTATTCTTTATTTCTTCAATAATCTTGTCAGCAAGCTTAATCGCCATAAATGCCACCTTTCATATGCAAAAGGCAGGAATTAATCCCGCCTTTGCTTATATTCTACTCGCTGTCTTTGTCAGCATCCTTTGTGACAACAGTGTCACTGCCCTGAACTGTTACCCATCCATGTTTAAGTCTTGCCTCAGCCTCTTTCATGCGAATGAGCTGGTCAGTGATTGAGCTGTTGATCTTCGCGTTTGCGTCAGCTTCTGCCTGTGCCGCAATGACCTTTGCATCTGCATCACCCTGAGCAGCTGTAACTTTGGCCTCAGCATCAGCTTTTGCTTTGTCAATATTAGTCTGGTTCTGGATCGCCTGTGTCTCAGCGTTCTGCTGTGCTGCAATCTTTGCGTCAATGGCCTTTTTTGTGTCCTCATCCACTTCCACATTTGAGAGTGAAACGTTTGAAATTGAAATATTGTAATCAGCAAACTTGTCAGCAAGATAATCGGTAATAGCCACGTTGACTTCTTCACGTTTTGAACCGATAATATCTGAAACCTTGTATTTAGCAACAACTTCCTTGGTCCATGAAACGATATTTGGCTTGATAAAACTGTCTCTCACTTCGACCCCGGAACGACCTTTGAATCGAGTGAAGACTTTATTCAAAGTGTCCTGCTGAAACTGGTAGCTGTATGTAAGCTCAATTGTCATAGCCTTTCCCTCAGACGAACTTGCTGAGAAGCTCTCATCTGCCGGAGAATCACCTTTATCTGATGCAGTTAAATATGACTGTTCCAAACCTACCGTGTACAGTGTTGTTTTAACGAACGGACTCTTAATGTGCCATCCCTGCCCAAGCGACTTATCCTGCACTCCACCGTTCATGTTATACTGGACTGCTGCATATCCTGCAGGAACTCTTACTGTCAGTAAGTTGATAAATACCACCACAAAGATTAAAAACACAGCGCATATGACCGCTCCTTTAATCCAGTTTATCGTGCTGTTTGCACTCTTTTTGCTCATTACTGCTTCCTCTCTTTCGTCATCATCTTTTTCCTGCTTGGCTGCATAATTATATGTCCAGCTGTTCGGATCATCGTAGGCAATATGCTTATCTTTCTTCTTTGACATCTCGCTCCTCACTTTCTTTTTTGTCTTCATTTTTGTCTCCGGGGCTCATTCCGGAAAAGAACCTGCCTATCTGCTCAAAATGCTTTGAAAGCAGAATCCAGATGACAGCAAGTCCTATGGTTACAAGCATGATAAATGCTCCCATGTGTACCTCCTTATCGTTTTTATATGTAAAACCAGCTCTGCCGGTCTTTACAGCTTTCCTGCAAGCGCATCAATCTCTGTCAGTTTATTTCCTAATGTTTCATAGCTTCCCATTGCATCTGCAAATGTGGAAAGTCCCTCTGACGATGCCGCTGCTACTTCTTCGCTTGTTGCGGACAAATCTCTTATATTGTCAGACACAAGCTGAATTGAAGCAGATATGTGCGTAATTTTATCTTCAATTGTGTCGGACACATTCCTTAAGTCCGAAATACCATTGTCAATGTTCTCAAACTGGGCAGCAGTACTTGCGAGTGCATCATTCTGTTCTTTTACTGCATGTACAGACTTTTTAAGACACTCTTTGGTTCCATCCGCATTGTCAACAAAGTTGTCTACAAGCTCATTAATGCTGACAAGCGACTCCTTGGTCTGTTCAGCAAGCTTTCTGATTTCCTCTGCGACAACAGCAAATCCCCTGCCTGCATCTCCTGCGTGCGATGCTTCAATGGAAGCGTTGAGTGCGAGTAAATTCGTCTGTGCGGAAATTGAATTAATTGTTTCCAAAATATCCTTTACATCATTTATGTTGGCAAGAATATTCTCAAGCGAATTCACAATCTCATCGTTTGACCCATTAACCTCTGTCGTTTTTGCCTTAAGCACATCTACGTAATCACGTCCCTGTGATACTGATTCTCCTGCCGATTTAACTAACGACAGAAAATCTGCAATACCCTGTTTCATCTGCTCGAGATCATCTGTAACATCAATACATGCCCCTGCCTGTGTCTGTACCGACTCAGCTGTTGTCTCTGTACTGTCAGCAATGTTCTGCATGGCAGTATTGCTTATTTGAAGCTTTTCGTTTGTAATCTCATGCATCTCTGCAGCATCCTTAGCATTTGCAGCAATATCCTGAGCAATAGCCAGTGTCTTGTCTGCCTGTTTCTTCTTTTCTTCTGCTTCCCCTAATATCTGGTCAGCAATCTCTTCTGTCAGAAGCTGAAGATGTTTTCCAATCAGATTAACAGCTATCATGCACAACACAATAATTATGACAGCAAGCGCTACACTGGATTTGTCCGTTTTACCTATGCATATTAAACAATGAATTATTGCAGCAACTCCTATTCCAATGCCGTTTATCTTAATCAGCATTCCGTTTAAATAGCCCAGTGACAGCAGAAACAATGGAAATGCAAGTACAAATGAATATAAGAATACACTTGATAACATAAGTATTGCATGAGCGGCCAGATATGTAAGCAGCATTATCCATCCACAAATTATTGCTCCATTTTGTTTTACAAATGCAGTTATTGTAACTGCTGTTCCAATTAATGCTACTATCAGATGAAGCATATACAGTCCCGACACGCCCTTTTCTAAAAGCAGTGCCGCACTTGAAAATACATCATAGAAATATACCAGCATAAGCGATATAAAAGTATATTTGTCAATTCGTTCCCAATTATAAGCCATAATATTTCTCCTTTTTAGTAAACTACTCGGCTACAAGTAACCGATTCCTGTCCTTAGATCTTAAGTATTTTATAAGTAAGTCAAGATTACTCATTTTTTGTATCGCTTTCTTCCTTTATTTCTTTTATTATAGATTTGATTTCAGATAATGATAAGTACATAGAATCATCTCCCTTATCCAACAGATAAGGCATACTCTCATGTTTACATCTTGAATAAATATGTTCACAGGCATATTGAATACCTTGAATGAATCCTTCCAACGTTTTGTCCTTAACATATGCATCAAACTGTTCAAATTCCTTGTCCATTTTCATCAATATCCCTCACTTTCTAATAATTCTGAATTGGTAAAATGTTGTCGATAACTTTTATATTTATATAGTATTTTTTTTTGGGATTTTGTCCAAACAAAATTCATATTTATATACTTTTACTAAAAAAAATAAGAGTTCCGAAGAACTCTTATTGCAATTTACTTGTCATGATGCCTCTTCCACTTATTTGATAATTTAAAGAAAAGACCTCTTGAGCTCTCGCTTCCACGCAAGATGCTTTTGGTCAAGTTTCCTAATCTTCTTACATAACTGTTCCGAAACGGCATACTCTTTTATCTTTTTCATAAACAGACGAAGGCTCAAGTCGAATCCGTTCAAATAATAGTCCGGAGTATAAAGCCAGAATGCTTTATGCCCGCTATCAGCCATTTCTTCAGCAACATAATTAAAGTTTCTAGTCTTAACTACCAATTTACTAAAATTCGTCATTCGGTTTGACAATGAAGCAAGTTTTTGATTTGGCTCATGAATATGCCATGAAAAAGAATACAAATCATTATTGTATTCAAAACAGCCATACATTTCGCCAAAATAATATGACTCAGGATTATCTCCAATATATAGCTGCAACATTTTACAATCATCTGTTAGTATTGATCCGCAATCTACTGCTGATAATCCCAATAAGTCATGGTCACTTTTATAAGTTTCCAAAATGAATTTTTTGTGATCACTACTTGTCATAATGGTTTCCTCCTTTATTTTATTATTTATATGACATAACAAAATTGGGTTTTGTAGACGCAAAACCTTCAGAGCATAAACCTGCTTCACACACCTGTGACTTCAGTCATGGATTATTGACATTAAAATATTCGTCAAGAACGAACACCACATTATATTTTTTCTCATTGCGTGCTACCGATTGTTGCAATGAAAAAGCCTGCATAATAAGCATATTTGCAATAAAATTAAGAAAGGTATCAGATGTTGGAATATTTATAAATACTGCAGTTTTTTTATTACCAAGATTTTCGATATCAAAATCATCTGCAGCCGTTAAATCTGCTATTTGAGGGATATTAAATACACTTAATCTTAAACTCATGGATATGACAACTGCTTTAAATGAATCTGAACTATATCGTCTTGCTTCTTTATAATAATAATATGCCGGTTTCTCTTCATTTAGTTTATAAAAATCGTTAAAAAATCTATCAAAATCATCTGTTGTATGTAATGTTGCAAGTATTTTATTTATACATGTAAAATTTTGCTTATCTGGCTGTTCTTTGTATTTGTCTAATACATAAAAACAAAATGCAGTCAATAATTTTCTTTCTGCCATATCAAAAACTGAATTCGGCTTTATTCCATTTATATTGAAAGTAAAAAATGAATTAACCATAGATAAAACGTCTGTATCATTATGTATATGAGCAAATGGATTATATCGGTTTGATTTTTGAGGATGCACAAGATCAAGTATTTTAACATCATAATCCTTTTTATTGAAATGTTTGTATTCCTTGCCATCTCTGTCTACTACAATAAATGACATTTTGTCAATATTGCTTATTGTAGATCTTATATATACACTATTTTTCTCACTATCATTAGCTTGCATATATTGTTTTATTAACTTTAATAAACTCATAATTTTGCCTCCTGCATTTTCTTGATGTGTAGTACATAATATTTAATTCCGTTTTAATACAAAACTCCATGAGTTGTATCAAAATCATATTGTTCTTTATCAAATAATGGATTTCTAACTCTTTCTTTGTCACAATACTTATTTTCAACAATATAATTAATTGCTTCTCCGCTTCGTTCATACCATTCAGTATCATTTTTGATACACTCAAATGCCATATTCTCAATTAATCCAGCCGCTTCTAAATTCCCCATTAATTTTTCTTTTCCATTTAAAAGGCTCGTTCGTCTAAGATATTCTAGTGAAAACATATACAAATTCCTTTCTTAACCTATTACAGTTACCAACCAAATCAATATACCTACCTTTCTTCATTATTTGAAAATGATTTTCCTCTCTTTCATTAGTCTGTCTCCAAATTATCATCCATTTTGATCACTTTTGTGTCAGGATTTTTCTTCCCGGTACTGATAATGCTTAGTACTTTATTTCCATGCAAATCTTCTGTTTCTTTGAATTTATATTTGACACCATCAGATTCAAATGTGCCATCATAATCATCAGAATCGCAGAGCCAGATAATAAATGGTTTCGCTGTGGAATAATCCAGTGCGTCAGGATATTCTGCTGCTATTTTATTCTTAACATATTCACAATGAGCTTCCTGTTTTTTAACTTCAGCTTTGCAGTCCTGATAGACTTTATATATTAAGACACCTCCCGAAATGCACATACTCCACAAAATAATGTAAATAAAAATTCTACATGCCTTTTTGCATCGAGAGCCTAACAAAAATGTGAATCCTGCCGTCCCCAAAAATATAAGAAATAATCCAATTAATATATCACCCATGTACAACTTTCCTTTCATTTAGAATCGCCCGAATCATTTCCCTTTTCTTCTTTCGGCTTTTCGCATCGCTCAAATTCGATCACCCATACGTAAGGATTCGCATCCCAGCCATAACTATCAAGGTCAGATTTCTTGATAGTAGAATCCCACAATTTCTGAAATAAGAGAAACAATTCCGTGATGAAATCAAATTTACCAGCGCATTCCTTCGGATCTACTTCAATTCCTTCTTTCTGTACACTGAGTCTCGTAATCTCCTGCAATCGTTCCACCCTAACATCCGTAACCTTAAGCCAGATACGAGCAGCCTCTTTCGGCATATGGATTGATGGTTTCCATTTTGTAACATCTGCAATATCATCTTTCTGCCAATCCTCGTAGTAATAATATCCATTTGGTGCCTGTTTCCATGTTTCCCTAACATAGAGGATATCGCCCGGCTGATATGGTGGTGTAATTTTGCCTTGTTTTCCATCTGTATCATATATATACAACGGCTCTTCACTTACTTCAAAATATCCTTGCGGTTGTGGTTTAATTATTCTTCTTGTACAACTCTTTCTCCCATCCAGAATTGCCCGAACCATTTTCATGTTGAATAAAATTGGTAACACTCTACTCATCTTCTGTTCTCTCCTTGTAGCAACAATACACAATCGGATTATCAGCATCACATTCACAGTTGTTCCAGTCGATATCTTCCAATGCTCTGTCTTTTGCAATCTGTTCTGCTTCTTCCTCTGTATCAGCTTCGATGTCATCATAATCAATCGAAAGTTGCAAACCCACGCTTGCATTCCACTTAGCCATTCACTCCACCGCCTTTCCCAATCTCGATTGCTCTGCTTAATCCGGCATTAAATCCCTGATGTATATCTGACAATATAGTCTCGCAGTCAATGAATTTATCTTTTTCCATTTCACTAACAACCTTATCTACATCATAAGCAGTTGGCTGTTCCTTAAAATAATCCGTTAACAGCGCAAGAAGAAAATCATTATCTCCCTCTTCCAACACACGTATAAACGTGGACTTTCTTTCTAAAATATAGTCAGTCAAAGCCTTTGACTGAATTGTTGCATCAATTAACCTCATTGCTTATTCTCCTTTTGCTGTCAATATACTCGCAGCCGGTAAAAACTGCTATGGTAAGTCTTGTTACAAGTGCTATAGCTGCTAATTTTTTCTTCATATATTTTCTCCTATCACATGACAGTGTTCTCAGCTATTAAATAGTTGAAAACACCTGTTTTGTTGTTTTAATTATTTACGTATATAAAATCTGCTTCCTCGCCATCACTGTAGAATATTCTTGTAATCACATCGCCAACTTTATATGATACTTCTTGCATGTCCACTGATTGGGTCCATTCATCGCCGTCTTTATCTACAGCATAGAATTTTCCAATTCTTGTAATTTTTGTGTCTTCTGCTGAATGTACATGATCTATAGTCTTAATCTCTTCATCTGTGATTATATCTACTGATTTAATAGTATAATCTTTCTTTATTAATCGGTTTTCCGTAAAATCTTTTACATGATTTTTTAACCTTTTGTATGTCAGAAAGAAATATATCTCAAGAGTAATCATGGCTATGAGTAAACTTGCAATTATTACACTTAGCACAATAAATTGAAACAAAGATATATTCATAGGCTCTTTTCCAATTACCACCAGAAAAATATGCCCTAGTACATACATCATTGCTATTGAAAGTGGCAAAAAGAAAAGAGACACACCTATGAAATTCCATTTGCTCATCTTGCAATATTTTTTAGCTTCGATATATTCCTGTTCAAATCGTGAATCAATTAACATCATTATTTTCCTCCTATATCTGATATTGCATCTTTGTAAGTTTAAATCACTTTTTGATACTCAGTATTAATTGCAATTTTACTTCGTTCTGCGTCTTCCAAATCTTATCAATGCGGACTCCGACTGTTCCGCATACATCATCACGAACGAATCTAAATCTATGTTTCATGAATGTCTACGATTCCTTACCATCCAAATATTACATAACCCGGCATTAATCCATATTCTGGAACATCGCGCAAAATATACACTATATTTCTGCCGACCTCGCGTCCGGTATACTTTTCACCGTTCCACTCCTTAAGGATTACTGCATCACCTATCTGCAAATCATCCTCATCCTTGCGGATTTCAAACTTTTTCTTATCATGGATGACCGCATCAAAGTACTTTGGCAATATCTTCTTTTCTACAATTTTACGCATTCACTCCACCACCTTTCATAAACACAAGCCAATGCGTATTAGCTCTTTTATTTCCAAATACAGGCTTGTAATCTATATTTTTTAGTATTTCTGACAACCTTATCTGTTGTTCATTCCATTTAAAAATGAGTGTTCCATACGGTTTAAGTACTCTCATACATTCGCTAAAACCTCTCTTTATATCACTTGGCCAAGTGTCTGTTAATTTTCCATATTTCTTAGCCAGCCACGAATTATCGCCAACTTTAATTAAGTGAGGTGGATCAAACACAACTAAATGAAATGTGCTGTCAGGAAAAGGAATATTACGAAAATCCCCTATAACGTCTGGCTTTATTTTCAGTTTACGTCCATCGCAAAGAGTATCTTCTAATTTTCTGCAGTCCATAAAAACTACATTAGGATTGCTTTTATCAAAGTAAAACATTTTACTTCCACAGCATACATCCAGAATTGGCTTCATCTAATTGTTCGCTCTCCTATTCCATGCTTTAATAGCTTTTTTCGTACTTCCCTCGATATTTTTCATAGTATTATCCTCATTGTTCGTGTTTGGGCAAAATCCCTCTGTCCGCGCTCCACATTTACATGCGCACCAAATTGTCAAACCATAAGATTTCATAACTGCTTTAATTTTTGGTTCCCTTCAACAAAACGGACATGGTCTTAATTCTTCACTCATTGTTTATCACTCCAATTTAAATTACTGCCTATCAACTATTGTAGTCTAAGCCATTCAATATCTGACTCAAATTGTTTGAATTCTTTCTCCGGTATGAATTTTGATGCATCCTTCTCATTAATGTAATGACTTGTACCATTTGATATTTTGACCTTCAACCATAACCCAAAAGCTCCCTGTATCTGAATAATACTGTCTGAGTTAATCAACTCTCCATCCATTGTTCTTATGAACATATTCGCCCTCCTATTCCGCTTCTGATAACATTCTTTGAGAAATGCTTTCAGATTTTCGTAATCTTTTCCGTCTGAATATGCAGAGTATGTAAATATTTTTTTACCAATCATAAATTTTAGCCCTTTACTTTAACTTCTCATACTGCATCTCTCACATACAATGCCACATATTTTTCTTAATTCTCCAGTTTTGGTGCAATAAACATCATAACTATCGTGTCCGAAAATATCATTGTCTGTGTATTTTCTCTGAATGAAAGAACAATCATTTGTAGATTTAGTAGCAAAGCCAGCGTATCCTTCTTTATCTGCTTTTGTGATTTCTCTCATACATTATTCTCCTAAATTTTAGTTTGTCCAAATAATTTGCAGTTCTTTCAATTCATCATCAGCTATATATCCGCCATGAGCAATCCATTCGTTTTTTGTAATTTCATCATATGTATGTTTTGTTTCCAAATCATATGGCATATAATTATTGTTACTACGATTTTTATCCAGTGCTTTTTCCGCAATACATTGCTCTTCAACATTGAAACTGCCTAGCTCATCTATATAGTTATCTATTACTGCATTATTATCTGTTTCGTCATCCATTTCTTTTTTTAGCTCTGCTAAATATTCATCTGAAAATGCAAGATAAGTAATGATTTCCCATGATTTTCCAAAGCTATTCCAAATTCTAACCTTATAGTATTTCATTGCATTTACCTCTAATAAAATATTTTATCAAATTTCAGTTTAGATTATTATCTGTAAGGGATTGTTGCCTTGTTCATGTTGATATTGTTGTTTTCATAAAAGTTTTTTGCAATATCATCATATTTTTTTAAACATTCAGTCTTTACGCAGCCATTCCATACTCTTTTTCCGTCTACATAGAGAAGCCTGCCCCATCGCCATGTTTTGTTGTACTCTATGTGGCTTTCTAAATCTTCGTCTCGAACAACGTTGAACTTATATTGTCCGTTGCTGTAAATACCAAGCGTTAAATGATTCATCTTTATTCTCTCCTTCTATTTAGGTGAATGTGATTCTTATAATATTTATTTTCCGTATTCAATCAGTTTCGGTTTTACAGCCTTCACTTGCATCGCATTCACAACAAACATTAAAACATTCACAACCATTGCAATTATTACTACCGTCTTAATCAAATCAGTATACCTGCTTTTTTTATTATTTGAAAATAAATTCTTCAGCGTTTTTCGCATCTAAATTATTCTTATATTCATAATATGTAAAAATCCAATTTTGTCCAAAAAATTTATTCACTTTTTATACGGGCGGATGAGCTCTATATGAAATGCCTGTATGCACAAAAAAAAAGACGCCTGAAAAACTTTTGTTTCTCAAGCGTCCTAGAGTTTTGTCGGACAATATTATATTTCACAAATGCCGGGCTCGCACTTTGCAACCGGATTCAGCTTAAATTCATTGGCCAGATGTTTCTGCTTAATCGCCTCGTCAATTTCTTTATCTCCGCAGGTCTCATTGCGAATAAAGGCATCCAGCTGCTCATACGTAAATCCAAAATTGTCTTCATCCGTCTTTCCGCATAAGCCATCTGACGGTATTTTGTCAACATACTTAGACGGCAGACCAAGACAATGTCCAATGGCGCAGACTTCAGATTTTGTAAAATATCCTAAAGGAGCCACATCCCCATCGCCATCGCCGCCTATCGTAAAATAGCCAACATAATCTTCGGAATAATTACAGGTATTAATCATCCTGCCATTATTACACTGACAGACCGCCCTTATCATCTTTGTGCGCTCTCTGGGAGCAATATTCTGCCTGCACTGCTCTGTAATCTCAATTCCACAGTCCCGCAGCTGCTTGAAACTGGCTTCAAGTGCTGATCTTATGTTAATAGTATAGTTTCTGATACCCAAGAGCCTGCATACTTCAACGGAGTCATTAATATCTGACTGTTCTCTATCCGGCAGCATTACGCCGATGACCCTGTCTGCTCCGAGGGCCTTTGCGCACAATGCCGCTGCTATTGTACTGTCCTTGCCACCTGAAATGCCCAGTACGGCATTACAGTCCTTTCCGTTTTTATCAAACCAGTCCTTAATCCATTTGATAAGATTTTCTGTCTGCTGTGCTGCATTAAAATTATACATATTATTTTTCCTCCTTAAGTCTCCAGTCTATACATCTCTGAAGATAATCCACGTAATCCGGGTTTTTGCACATGCCTTTGCCTGGTGTGTCAGAGATCTTGGCTACGTCCATTCCGTTGCATCTTGTAGTTTTCATGACAATATTGAGTGCAGGAACATCTGTATCATTACTTAAGTATGTACCGATACCGAAAGCTACATTTGTTTCCTTGCAGAAATGTCTGTAGAGCTTGTCAGCAC
>ERZ1673739.1526-NODE-1526-length-24727-cov-6.033114_pt1 | contig 24727 bp, 25 predicted proteins | sample MGYA00580210_ERZ1673739 | MGnify/ENA primary metagenome ERZ1673739 (study PRJEB41218, sample SAMN15661749) | gut metagenome | host: Homo sapiens | place: Canada: London | collected 2015-08-20/2019-03-30 | study: EMG produced TPA metagenomics assembly of...
AGATCTCATTGACTTATGTGCGTGACGGAAAGACCGATGTATTGACTTTGACTACGGATTCAGCTTTCAAAATAGGAGTAGCGGTCAATCCATATACGGATCAACTTCTTCCTGTAATCAGGAAAGAGTATGGTTTCTTTGAATCCTTCCCGGCCGGTGTAGCATTAGGAGTGAAGACTTTGAAAGGCTATGTAGGCAACATGAAATATCTTTTCTCAAAAGAGGGAGCTAAACAATTGGGCGGTTTCGGAACCATCGGAAGCATCTTCCCTGCAACCTGGAATTGGCATCAGTTCTGGTATATGACGGCATTCTTGTCTATCATCCTTGCTTTTATGAATATTCTGCCTATTCCTGCGTTGGACGGCGGACACGTCTTGTTCCTGTTCTATGAAATCATTGCCCGTCGCAAACCGAGTGATAAATTTATGGAATACGCACAAATGGCGGGTATGATTTTGTTGTTCGGCCTTTTGATTTGGGCTAACTTCAATGATATATTGAGATTCTTCTTCTGATAGGAGAGTTCTCGGAAAAGTATTTTTTACCATAGGCTACTCAGGTTTTCAGGGGGGATCTATTCGGATAACTCCTGTTCAATAACTAAATCTGAGTAGCCTGTGGTGTTTTTAGGGTATGTCGCTTTATATTTTCAGCATCTTTTTTTCTCTTTCCAGATCCGATTCATCCAGTTTGGGTGAGGGTACCGTACAAGTCTTGATATAGTCTCCTTCCTGGCATGTATAATTATAATAGATCTCTTCTTCAGGGGTCAGTTCCGATCTGGAGATTAACTTTCCTTCCATTTTCAGGAACTCGTCTATGTCTGTGCTGTCCGATTGCTTCACCAGGACAATTCTCCGGGCTATCGGGTTATGGTTATAGTCCAGACAGAGATATAATCCTTTCAGCATATGCGGAAACTCATAATGGGGTAATTGCAGATAGATGGTTACCAGGGCAAACTGCGGAAGTTCCCGTTCATTGAACATCAGGTATGAATTTTGATGATTACTGATAATGCCACTTCCCCAGTGCACTGATTTATAGGCATTGATCATGCCTACTTTCACATAATCATTGTTTTCTGATGCACAGATCAGATAGGGTTCTGCCTTGAGGCTGTCTGTCGATGAAGAAAGGCTGTAGCTTAGGTACGTGCCACTGTAATTGTAGACTTCCCCTACAGATTCCTGCATTTCCTTTTCCAGTAATTTCAGAAAAGCATTTCCTGTTATGTTGGCTTCCTGATTGGGTTCCAGATCGAAGAGCCGTTCTTTCATTTCTCCCAGATTGCCGAGCAGCCGTTTCTTTGACACATTGTTTACCAGTGCCAGTGCCTCGTCCAGAGCCTCTTCCCGGGGCTTGGTCCTTTGCAGGTTCAGATAGGTGGGCAGCACACTGGAGTAGAGTGCGGACAGCACACTGGGAGCCATGTGTATCCAGTCGGCTATTTCTTTCATTTTCACTCCGTTGTTACGGAGATATTCGATTCGTTTGTATATATCTTCCAGTTCGTTCATAAGTACATCGACGCATTGTTTACATTGCAAATATATGACTTTTGGATTATATAATCATGATATGAATGTTACATTAATATTTCGGAAGAAATGTGCGGAATATGAATGAAATGAATCATGCGGAATTCATTTTTGCTCTGTACGGGATGCCCTACTTTTGCATCAGATTCAAAAACAAGGAAATTATAGACATAAAATGAAAAAGATTGAATGTATCATTATGGACTGGGCAGGAACGGCAGTCGATTACGGATGTTTCGCTCCGGTGGCTGCTTTCATCAAAGCTTTTGCCGGGAAGGGACTCACGATCGATGTCGAGCAGACTCGTAAGCCTATGGGGTTGCCGAAAATTCAGCACATCCGTGAATTGCTGACTATGCCCGAAGTAAACGAACAATTCATAAACCGTTATCGACGTGCCTGGACAGAGGAGGATGTCGTAGAACTGAACCACCTGTTCGAGAAATATCTTTTTGCTTCACTGAAAGAGTATACCGATCCTATTCCGGGTGTGATCCCTACGTTGGAGAAGTTGCGTGCCGAAGGACTGAAAATAGGTTCTACTACAGGCTATACCCGCGAGATGATGGATGTGGTACTGCCCGAGGCACAGGCCAAAGGATACCGGGTGGATTACTGTGCCACTCCGAATCTGCTGCCCGCCGGTCGTCCTGCTCCCTATATGATTTTTGAGAATCTCACGAAACTGGCGGTTCCCGATCCGGATACAGTGGTGAAGGTAGGCGACACCATTGCCGATATTCAGGAAGGTGTACATGCCAAAGTATGGAGTGTGGGAGTGGTTCTCGGAAGTAACGAGATGGCACTCACCGAAGAAGAGACATACGCCTTGCCGGCTGCCGAACTCGAGAACCGTATTGCTGAAGTGAAACAACGTATGCTGGCTGCGGGAGCCTCGTATGTCATTCGAAGCATTGAAGAACTTCCCGCACTGATTCAACTAATTAACTCAAAACTAAATCATTAATCGATATGAAACCTTATTTGTTATTGACCCCCGGACCACTTACTACCTCAGAGACTGTAAAGGAAACCATGATGACCGACTGGTGTACATGGGATGAAGACTATAATTTGCACATTGTCGAAGCATTGCGTAAAGAGCTGGTCGGCATTGCTACCCGCAATACGGAAGAGTATACATCTGTTCTTTTGCAAGGAAGCGGAACCTATTGTGTAGAAGCCGTGATTGGTGCTGCCATCGGTAAGAATGATAAACTTCTGATTTGCAGTAACGGTGCTTATGGTGACCGGATGGGGAATATTGCCGAATATTATCATATCGACTACGAGCTCCTTGCTTTTGATGAAACGGAACAGGTATCGGTAGACTATGTGGACGACTATCTGAGCAATAATTCAGATGTTACTCATGTGGCCTTCGTTCACTGTGAAACGACTACCGGTATCCTGAATCCGTTGAAGGAGCTGGCACATGTAGTGAAGATGCATGGCAAGAAACTGATTGTAGATGCTATGAGCAGCTTTGGAGGTATCCCGATGGATGTTAGTGAGTTGGGAATCGACTTCCTGATCAGCAGTGCCAATAAATGTATCCAGGGAGTTCCGGGATTCGGATTTATCATAGCCCGCCGTTCGGAACTGGTGCGTTGTAAGGGAGTAGCCCGTTCTCTTTCTCTGGATATTTACGACCAGTGGGAAACGATGGAAAAAGGGCATGGTAAATGGCGTTTTACTTCACCGACCCATGTGGTGCGTGCTTTCAAGCAGGCCCTTACCGAACTGATTGAAGAAGGTGGAGTGGAGGCCCGTCACCGGAGATATTGTGAGAATCACCGGGTACTGGTAGAGGGTATGCGTTCACTTGGTTTTGTAACTTTGCTCGATGACGCGATCCAGTCACCTATTATCACTTCATTCTTGTATCCGAAAACCGGATTCGACTTTAAGGCCTTCTATACTGCCCTTAAATCCAAGGGTTTTGTAATCTATCCCGGAAAAATTTCAAAAGCGGATACTTTCCGTATCGGTAATATCGGAGATGTACATCCGGAGGACTTTGCCCGTCTGGTGGAGGTGGTTAGAGAGACCGAGTACTAAATTTTTCATTCATTGATTGACATGGAGGTGTCTTCAAGAAACTTATATTCACCACAAAATAACACGGATTTGCACAGATCAATATTATGAATAGCTTAAGCTCTTTCTGTGTCACTTTGTGTTACTTTGGCTTCCGATGGGACGATATACGTGGATTGAGATGGTTATCGGGGCTTCGTCTTTAATGTGGAGGGTTGTGAAAGCCGCATGCTGCTTACCACTGCTGCGACAAAAGCAAATCCGCTGCCGGCTATCAGACAGACCGCCGTACTCTTCTCGTGTACTACAAAACTGAAGAGCAAAGCAACCAGTGTCGTACCGAATGTCTGTCCCAAGAGCCGTGCCATACCCAACATTCCGCTGGCTCCTCCCGAACGTCGGGTAGGGGCGGAAGAGATGATTGTACTGTTGTTCGGTGTCTGGAAAAGACCGAAACCTGCACCACAAAGCATCAATCGCAGGATGATGCCGGTAACCGATGAATCCGCCGTTAATGTAGATAGAGAGTAAAGTCCGATACAGAACAATGCCATCCCGATGCTGCCCAGTATGCCGGGATGAATGCGTTCCACCAGATATCCGGCTGCCGGTGCTGTCACCAGTGTGGCTATAGGCCAGGGAGTTAACAATAGCCCGGTCATGACCTCGCTGTATCCCAAAGAGTTTTGCAGGAAGAAGGGTAAAGAGACCATTGCCAGCATTTGAGCGGTGAACGAACAGATACTGGTAAGAATGGAAAGCCTGAAAATGGGAATTCCCAACAGGTCGAGGGGAAGGAGAGGAGACGGTTGGTTCAACTGTCTGCGCACATAATAAGTCCCGACAACTGCCAATACAGCAAGTTGTATCACTATATAATCATTGTTTTCGTGGTGGGCAAATCCATCCAAAGTATAAATCAGGAGCCCGAAGGTGATTGCATTGGCTATGGCACTCAGCTTGTCGAATTTTCTGTTTGAACGTTCCTCTTTTCGGGGCAGGTACTTTAATCCCAAAGTCAGGGCAACTAATCCGAGAGGGACGTTGATAGCGAATAGCCAGTGCCAGGAAGCGACAGATAGAATTCCGCTGGCTACCGAGGGGCCGGCTGCTGCCGATATGGCCACTACCATGGCATTGATCCCCATTCCCCGGCCGATTTGTTTTCGGGGGTAAATTGTACGTAACTGAGCCGTGTTGACGCTGGTAATGGCCGAAGCACTGAATCCCTGGAAAATACGGGCAATGGTCAATGCCCAAAATGAATGGGACAAAGCGCAGATCAGGGAAGTGACGATGAACATAGCTATTCCCGAAAGAAATATTTTGCGGTATCCATAAATTTCTCCCAGTGACGAGAATGAAAGCAAAGAGATGACAATGGCAAGCTGGTAGCCGTTGATAATCCAGGTCGTGACTGCCGGAGAAGTTCCGAAGTCGTGAGAAAGTGTCGGGAGTACCACGTTGATAATGTTGATATCGAGTACCGACATGCATAAGGCAAAAGAAATACCGACAACTGCCCATATACGGTGCGGGAGAGGAAGGCCGTCTGTTTCGTCAACTACCGGAGTTTGTGTATGTAGAATCATAAAGAACTTTTTTATGGAAGTGCTACAAAAATAAACAAAATCGGACTTTTTCGGTTGGGGGAGGTAGTGATATATAAGTTTTTTTACACATTGAAACTTGATGGGGAGGGAGTGGAAGGTCGTCTTCACCACAGATTTCACAGATCGACTTCCAATGTTATCGTTGATAGTCCGTCCGATAAACTATTGATATTTGTGCAATCTGTGGTGCTTTCGACGCTTGTTTATTTATATCTATTTCAGTTTGATAATCCGCTGATTACTGCTTCCTCTGAATTCCAGATGCGGTGAATAAAGTTCCTGTTTGAAGCGCCCGTCCACCAGTACATCTATGTAGGGCAATATGGCTGCCAGTTTCGGATCCGATTCTATTTCCTCGTAAGTATATCCTGTGTAGCACCAGATATTCTGTCCCGTTTCTGTTTTTACTCTCCGGATGACAGGCAAAAATGCTTCCGGATCATAAAAAGGATCGCCCCCGGAGAAAGTCACTCCGTCGAGCAACGGGTTCGAGTTTATTTCGCGGATGATGGAAGCCAACCGTCCTTCGGATAGTTCCTCACCGGCTTGCGGGTTCCAGCTTTCCGGGTTATGACAACCCGGACAGCCGTGCCTGCATCCTGCCAGATAGATCGAATAGCGGATACCTTCTCCGTCAACGATTGTTTCGGGATACGTGTACAAGATGTTCATGATTCCTTATCCGTGCTTTACACGGTCTTTTTCTTCTGCACGTTTGGCCGAATTCCATGAACACAAGTCTCCGGTCAGGTAGCCTGTGATGCGGCGCATGCGCAAAATATTCTCACTTTGGCATACCGGACATTTATCGTAGATCACGCCCTTGTATCCGCAATTGTGGCAGGTATCCACCGGATGATTGATTGAGCCGTAGCCGATTCCTTCGTCAAACATAACTTTTACGATCTTGGCAATGGCGCGTACGTTTTTCTGGGCTTCTCCGTCCAGTTCCACATAGGTGATGTGTCCTCCGCGGGTGATGGCGTGGAACGGAGCCTCTCTTTTTATTTTCTCTACAATGCTGATCGGTTCTTTTACATCCACATGGAAAGAATTGACATAGTAATCGTTGTCTGTCACTCCTTTGATTTTTCCGTATTTACGGCGGTCCATACGGGTGAAACGTCCCGAAAGTCCTTCGGCCGGTGTAGCCAGTACCGAATAGTTCAGGTTGTATTTGGCTTTGTATTCATCAGCCACCTTGTTGATTTCCAGCACGGCTTCATAAAGGGTGTCCCATGCCTTCTGGCTGTGTCCGTGTCCCTCTCCATAGAGAGCCACCATGGCATTGTGTCCGCCCAGGAAGCCGATACCCAGCGTACCACTGCGCAGCACGTCGCCTACTTGTTCGTTCGGGTTCAGGGCAGCTCCTCCTTTCCATACATCATTTCCCATCATGAAGGGGAATTGGCGTGCCAGGGCTGTACGCTGATATTGATATCGCTCGTAGAGTTGTTCGGCTATCAAGGTAGCCGTTTCATGTATCGATTCGATGAAAATTTCTTTAGCCTTTCTCTCGACGGCATCTTTATTGTGTCCGTCCTCCGTCATGTTTTCTGCTTTGATACGGGCTTCGATGGCCAGGCGAGGCATGTTCAGCGTGGTGAACGAAAGGTTTCCGCGTCCCAAAGACGATTTCTCGCCGGCTACATTCTCAAACACACGCGTGCGGCATCCCATGGTGGCCAGTTCGTAACGGTAACGTTGCGGGTCGTTGGCGTCCCATTTTTCGTTTTGGTTGAACGGGGCATCCAGGAACATAAAGTTAGGGAAGAGTGCTTTTGCCGTAGTGTGGCAAGCTTTCAGGAACAAGTCGAAGTTGGGTGCTTCAAATTTTAATTTACCTTCCATGGCAGCATCGAAATTAGCCATAGCCTTTTCATAATCGGCTTCTGTGTACGATACTCCGTTTTTTATCTTGAATATCTGAATGGGGAACACCGGCACTTCTCCCCTTGTGCCCAGTCCCTCTACGGTTGCTTTCAGCAATTCTTCAATCACCATGCGTCCTTCGGCCGAAGTGTCTGTTCCATAATTGATCGAACTGAACACTACCTGGTTTCCGCCGCGTGAGTGCATTGTGTTCAGGTTATGGATAAAGCCTTCCATGGCCTGGTGCGTATCTTTCTGAGTCTGCACAAATGCTTTCTCTATAATTTGGTTCAGATGTTCTTTGTCGATATTGATCTGTAGGGCAGTCAGAGCCATGCGCAGCGTTTCGCGTTCCAGTTCCGATGCTTTGATGGACGACAGATGTTCGGCAATCACTGTACGGATAGCCTTTTCTTCTATCTCTTCACCCTTGTTCATCTGCACATAGAAGCTGATGAATGATGCCAGGTGTTTACGGAATGATTTGCTCACACCTTTTGCCATAAAGAAGTCGAATGCCGGTATGGCCTGACCTCCGTGCTGTTCATTCTGGTTAGTCTGGAAAATAATGGTAGCCAGGGTAGCATAGCTTTGAATGCTTTGCGGGGTACGTATACTGCCGTTTTTGGTGCGGAATCCACGTTCGAAGAGGTCATCCATGTCATATTGGATGCAAGTCGTCGTTTTGGTAGGATAGTAATCCAGGTCGTGGATGTGGATGTCTCCCAGTTGGTGGGCTTCGGCAAAACGTTTCGGCAACAGATATTTATATGTATAGTCTTTGGTTACTTCCGAGGCGAATGTCATCATCTGTCCGGCGGGAGTATGACTGCTCATATTGGCGTTGCTCAGGTTGACATCGTTTTTGTCAATGGCTACGATACCGTCCATCACATGCTTCATCTGGGTCTTTTTGTCTCGTTCGGTATTTCTCCATTCCCGATAGATGATGTACTTTTTGGCTACTTCCGGACGAACCTTCATCAGCTCTTTTTCTACCAGGTCCTGAATTTCTTCTACCGTAATGGTAGGAGATGCAAATTGTCCGATTACATTCATCGTGATGTCAGCAATCAATTGCTGTTCATCATTGATTCCTGTGGCACTAAACGCTTTTGATACAGCGTTCTTGATTTTACTGATGGAGAAGTCCTCCCTTTTACCATCTCGTTTGATGATACAAATTTCCGCGTAGTTCATAACTTTAACTCCCGAAAGTGATTAATAATATGTTTATTTGATTCCGGCAGGTCTTCTGACTTATCCCTCCCCCGCAGCGCCTTCCCACATCTGGATGCAGTGACATAGTGTGCGGATTCTCAGAGAATTACAGCAGCGGGTACTGTCGCCGATTTGCACAGCGTTCCCTTATGACTAAACCTCTTTTTAGTACTGAAATCTGCTACAAAGGTAACAGTTAAAGCAATAAGTTGTTCTTGTTTTAACAAGAATTTTTGGAGAACTTTTCTTTCTTCCTGATACAGAAAGTTTTCCAAAACGGGAAACTTTTGGAGAGAAAAAGCGAATCGGGTTTGCTAAAGAATCAACCAGATGGCTATGATATGGCCTATGCTTCCGCCTAGACAAAACAGGTGGAAAACGGCGTGCATATAAGGTTTTCGCAACGAGTAAAACACGGCTCCCATGATATACGAAGCTCCTCCTCCGAGAAGCCACCAGAAGGCGGGAGAGGCCCCGATGGCGGACAGGCAGTCCATTAGTGGTTTGAGGGCCACCAGGATGGCAGAGCCCATCCCTACAAAACAGATCGTCTCGAGATTGCTGTGTTCTTTCAGTTTTTTGAAGGCTAATATGAATCCTACAATAGCCGACAGCCATACAAAAGTGAAGATTCCCCAGCCCCATCCGCCGGCATGGCGTAGCACTAACAGGGTGAACGGAGTGTAAGTCCCTGCTATGTGCAGGTAAATGGCGCCGTGGTCAAATTTGCGCAGAAGTTCTTTCCGCTTGCCGGGCCTGGAGCCGTGATACCAGGTCGAACTGATGTACGATGCCAGCATCCCCACCAGATAAGCCAGTACACAGCCTGTTGCCCAATAGGGGTGAGGGTTGGCGAGCGCCTTTTCCAAAAGAAAATATCCTGCGGTGATGCCCAGCAGGATGCCTGCGCCATGGCTTAAAGTATTGGACAGCTCTTCGCCGCGTGAGTACCGTTTGTTCTTCATTGTGTGTAAGCCGGAGTGTTTATCTAATAAAAGATGACCGCAGATTTTTATCTTTTCGATTATCGGTGATAATTAAAAAGAGAATCTGCGGTCGTCCTTTCCTTGTCTTTGGAAATAGTTTGTATCAGACACTTGGTTTTTTTATACCAGGTGGCCGATCCATTCTTCACGGTCGCCCGGAAGCAGATCGATAACCGGAACTTCCACCATGGTGTAACATCCCGGCTGCTGCTTCATCGAAGCACGTGCTACGCATACCAATACCTGTGCGGTCAGTGCGGGGTTGTTGATGCGCATATTGAATTCGAACAGTTGGTTCTGGGTTTTTCCGGATACACCTTTGCGGGTCAGGTTTACACCGTGTCCCATGTCCAGCAGTGCGTCTACGCTCGGCACTTGTTTTACGTGTGTCTCGTCGTTAACGAAATAAGCGTCCGATTTAATGGCTGCTGCCACTTCCTCGAATTTATATCCGTCTTTCAGTTCGATGTATACCATACGGCGATGAATGCCTGTTCCGGTAGGGATAGTCATCGATAAAGCCGCTTTCACTCCATCGATAGCTTTGACGGCTACCGTATGGCCCATACTCATACCCGGACCGAAGTTGGTGTAAGTGATTCCTTTGGGGGCAATTGCTTCGAGCATGGTGCGTACGATCGAGTCGCTTCCCGGATCCCATCCGGCCGAGATGATCGATACAGCTCCGTGTTCTTTGGCGCAAGCACCCAGTTCACGACGCAAGTCAACGATGCCTGTATGAATATCAAAGCTGTCTACTGTGTTGATGCCCATTGCGAGAATCTCTTTTGCGTATTTCTCAACGCTGCGGGTCGGAGTACAAAGAATAGCCACGTCTACTCCCTGAAGTTCCTTTATATCTTTAACTACTGCGTAATCATTCAGTTCAGCCGGTTTGTTCTCGGCACCTGCACGACGAACCACACCTGCTATCTCAAAATCGGGAGCCGCTTGGAGGGCTTCCAGCACATAACGACCAATATTGCCATAACCTACGATGGCTGCTCTTACTTTTTTCATCTTTTTATTGGTTTTGTTTAACACATTTCTTTATTTCGGTTGCAAAATTAGTCATTTTCTTTGTTTTCAGGTCTCTTAAGGGTGTTAAAGTTAGTTTTTGTTATTCAAGGTTCGTGAAGCACAATATTTATTATCTTTGCGTTCTGATTATAACCATTATGATAGAATACATCAAAGGCGAAATTGCCGAACTGAGTCCGGCAACCGCAGTTATCGATTGTAACGGATTAGGATATGCCGTTAATATATCACTCAACACTTATTCTGCCATTCAGGGTAAGAGCAGTTGTAAACTCTATATCTACGAAGCCATCCGCGAAGATGCTTACGTTTTATATGGCTTTGCCGACAAGCAGGAACGGGAACTTTTCCTGCTGCTGATTTCCGTTTCGGGTATTGGAGGAAACACGGCCCGTATGATTCTTTCTGCTCTTTCACCGGCCGAACTGGTGAATGTGATCAGTACCGAAAATGCCAATATGCTGAAGACGGTGAAAGGTATCGGACTGAAGACCGCACAGCGTGTCATTGTCGATTTGAAAGATAAAATTAAAACCGGTGCCATGGCTGCAACTGCCGTGGGAGGTGCTGCCGGTGCTTTGTTGCCGGCAATGAATGCGGAAGTACAGGAAGAGGCCATCGCTGCATTGACCATGCTCGGATTTGCCGCTGCACCTTCACAGAAGGCGGTGCTTGCCATATTGAAAGAAGAACCCGATGCTCCGGTGGAGAAAGTCATTAAGCTGGCTTTAAAAAGACTTTGAGAACGGACGGAGGGGGCATTGCTGTCGCAGATTGCATAATAGAGTTACAGCGCAGAGGAAGGGAATGTGATTGTTTATGTAATCTGCGATAGGGCTTTGTCGTTGTGTTGGCCTTGTTTTCTTGAAATGTGTGAGTTTAAATTTGTACGGTACATGTATATTGGGTTATATCGATGATCGGAAGTTTGCTTCCCGCATTATTTACTTCCTGCATGAATTCCTTACACTCTTGCTCTGTCATTTTCTTTCTGCAGTAAGCATAATATAAAAAATCAAGTGTAGTCAGATAGGTAATATTATTCTTGGAGCAATATTCTTTTATGTCTTTCAGGTTACTGCTTCCCAATACGTCTCGGTTGTCCCTGCAATAGATCATGCATGCACTTTCTCCTTTTCCCAGAGTGCGTTGCAATAAAAAGAACTCTTTCATTGATTCCCTCTTTGGGGAAAAAACTTCTTTTTTCAATTTAGGGAAGAAATGGAGATATTTATCTATAAAATCTTTTGTACCGGAATTTTGGGAAATTTCATTATATACCACATCCAATATCAAGTATTCGTACTCAGGAAATATATCGGGTAATATTGAGAAATAATTAGCCTCCATGAAATGGATAATTACATCAGCATAGAGTACTATCTTCGTTTTCTTGTGTTCCATTGATGTTTATTTTATGGAGTAACTCTATATAGTGACCTTCTGAAATTTTTTCCTGTTCGAATAGCTTGCGGGCTTTTTCACCAAAATCACCGATAACCAGTCCTTCGTTGGCCGGTTCGTATAAAGCTGTGTCATATCCGAAACATTTGGCAGAGTATTTTACTTTTATTTCTGCCAATTGGGAACGTGTACTTTCTGTTATAAGTCCGATATTTTGTAATCTATACAATAAAGCGGAACGGGAAACGGAAAAATAGTGTTCAAGTTTTAGGACTGTTGCCATCGAAATGTTTTTGGTTTTTAATTCCATTTCGGGTATTAACTGGCATATACCGCCCTCCGGCATTAATAGAGAGGAAGCAAACATGTCGGCACATTGTTCTATCGGATCTTTGCTGGCACATCCCGGATTACATTTGTGAGGAGTCGGTTTTTTCTCTATATAAAGGTGGTATAATTCGTGAGCTATCGTAAAGTGTTGCCTTCCTCGTGGTTGATTAGAATTGATAAGCATGAAACGGTGCTCTGAATTATCTTTCAAACACATTCCTGAGAAGTTGTCGGATAAAGGTCTGAAAACAGTGAGTATGTTTAGTTTCAAAAGTAAACTTTTTAAAGTGATAGGCTCCGTAGCGCTAAGTCCATTGTCCATACGAAACTCTGAGACTTGCTTCTCTATGATAAACTTATTCGGCTTCATTTTGGGCAATGCGTTCCATTTTGAGATAAGACTTTACGATATCTTTGAAAGCTGCTATTTCTTTCAAATCATTTTCTCCTAAATTTGAAATTCTGAAAGCTGTAGCCATAATTTCATTATTCGTCTGAACATTGTCCTCAAACAATATAAAAGGTTCACAACCGAATAAATTTGAGATATCTTCCAAAATGGTATAAGGAATCTCTCTGGTTCCTCCTTCATAATTACTGTAAGTAGAGCGTTCTATCTTAATAGATTGGGCTACTTGTTCTTGTGTAAAACCGGATAACTCTCTAATTTTTTTTAGATTCTCTCCAATAATTTGATTAACCGTTTTCATTACTGCTCTTCTTCTGATTTTTGTGGCAAAAGTACCGATAATTTCTTGTGTATACAAATATTGCCACACAATGTTTGCTCATTTATAGTTCTTTATCTAATCGTGCTTTCAGATTTGAAGAGAACTTCTTGTGTGGATGTGTTTCTATCATCGGCTTTCAGGGAGTGAGATGTGAATTGTCTGAAATAATTTTCTGATACATCCTCAAATCCAGTTTTTTGCCGAACTTCTCCGCTACCTGCCGGATGTTTGCGCAACATTCGAAACCGCATTTTTCGAACAGGCGGATGCTGGCTTCGTTCTCTCCCGAAATCAGTGCCATTATGTTGCTGAAGCCTTCTTGGCGGATGATCTCTTCCAGTCGGAGTATGGCTTGTTTTCCATATCCTCTTCCTGTAAACTCCGGTTTCAGGTAGAGGGTCAGCTCTACCGAGATGCGGAAGGCTTCTCGGGGCTTGAAGCGTGCGAAATAGCAGAATCCGCAGGGTGCTCCTTCGGGAGTTTCAATGATGAACGACCGGTAGACGGGATCACCTACGGGGATGTAGTTTTTTAGTTCGTCGATGCTGGCGCAGTGTACAAAGTACACCACTGTCGTGTGGAGGGTATAATAGTCGTAGATGTCTTTTACAAAAGGCAAGTCGTTTTCCGTGAGCGTTCTGAGCGTAATATCCATTGCCGTAAAGTTCATAAATTGGTGCAAATGTAGCCAATCTTATCAGAAAAGAAGTACATTTGTTTCCGTAAATCAACACTCCAATTCATGAAACTGCAAAAAATATATCGTCAACTGTGGATGGAAGTCCATCCGCGTCCGCAATCGGCAGATACCGATCAATGGTATGTCGATTTTGCCAACAGGCTGCTGCCCCTATTTGAGAAGTCGGAGCTTACCGGACAGATGATTCATAAAAACCGGGCCGTTCTTTATTTCACCTGGTATCTGGAAGATTGTGTGAATAATTCCGGTGGATGGAATAAGTTCATCCGGTTGCACAAGCGGTTGTACGGGCGTTTTCTGCCCTTTTATACCCTGACAGGGGCGTATGCCGATGATGAAATAAATTTTGAGGATGTGTCGTTCCTGTTATGGTCGCTTCTTTCTCCTGTCACAGACGATTCTCCGGTTCCTTGGAATCCGACGGATAAATCTCTGCTTCGACTTGCGACTGATATTTATGCGCTACTTGAAGCCCATTTTGAACAAGCCCCTCTTACCGATGACGAGTCGATGGACTGGCTTCCGGAGATTCGTGCCCTGTTGCCGCCTCCGGGACCTGTTTTGGATATTTTCCCGGAAATGGAGCTTCCCCATGATGTGACCAAGTTCCTGAATGCCACCCAAGGGAAGCAGCTTGTCTATTTTGAGGATTATGCGGGCTTGCGCCGTTTCTGTGTCGATGCGTTGGAGTGGGCCGACGAAGACGATTCGTTAATGCCCGAATTGGCCGATGAAGAAAATTTTGTATTTTTTGCCAATCCGAAAGGCATCTTGCTTGCTCCCAATATCGGTGCTTGCTTCCGGGATGAACGAAACTCGACATATAATCCCGGGATTGCCGAACAAGAAGGGGCCGAGTTGTTTTATGTTCCCGGACTTTGTCCCATCGACTTGTTGCACTATGCCATGCAGCATGATTTATTGTCCGAGGTCACTTTTCCTTTTGAGGATGGCAGGAGGGTGTTGCACGAGAACTGGGATTTTATAGCCCGCAGATATTTAGGCAAATATTATAATGAAGATTTTTATGAAGAAGAGCGGAAATAGCAGTGCCCGTCCGGGTAGCGGACGGCCCAAAGCCTCGGGAGGTAAGAAACCTTCCGGTAAACGGATCGGAAAATCAAAGCCCTCAAAAGCCAATAACCAACTGAACCGTAGGGTGAAATAAGTTGTTACCTGTTATAAACAAGTGTTAGTATGAAATGGGAAAGTAGCTTGGTGGAGCATCTCCAATGGTCGGACACGATCACCAACCGGGAGAGTAAGGAGCAGTTAGCCCGTATGATTGCCATGCGTGTGCAAGAAGGGGAGATTATTGGGGCAGGTTCCGGATCGACCGTATATCTGGCATTGCTCGCTATTGCCGAAAGGATACGTACGGAAAATCTGCATGTCACCGTGATCCCTGCCTCGATGGAGATATCGATGGAGTGTGTCCGTTTAGGCATTCCGCAGACTACTTTATGGATGTGTCGCCCCGATTGGACGTTCGATGGCGCCGATGAAGTAGATCCCGATCATAACCTGATCAAAGGTAGAGGCGGAGCGTTATTCAAGGAGAAACTTTTGATATGCAGCAGCAATCGTACTTTCATTTTGGTGGACGAAAGCAAGCAGGTTTCTTTTCTGGGAAGCCGTTTTCCTGTTCCTATCGAAGTGTTTCCGATGGCTCTGCCTTATGTGGAGCGGGAAGTGCTTACTATGGGAGCTTTGCGTACGGAGTTGAGGCTTGCTAAAGGTAAAGACGGTCCTGTAATTACCGAAAATGGAAATCTGATTCTCGATGCCTGGTTCGGCAATATTCATTCGTCTCTCGAGAAAGAGATAAAATCAATCACAGGAGTTGTCGAGAATGGATTGTTTATGGGATATGATGTCGAGGTGATGGTAGCAAAATAAGATCAGGAGCGGTTGATAGTATGAAAACTAAATGGGAAAGGTGATACCACGCGGATATCACCTCTCCCATTTAGTTTTCGTTGCCTACAAGTTCATTGCATTACCTCCAAGGACTCCCAGTATGGCAGATGCCACTGCGATCATTACCTTTAGAACCGTACTCCAGCCTGACTTTTTCATTTCTTCAACACCTCCTTTCTATGTAATCCTGATTTATGCCGTCGGGTCATCCACAATGTCTCCGTCTCCACCTTTTTCAGATTCTTTACCTTCCAGTGCGGCTTTGATATCGATGAATTCGATTTTATCACCGGCCCGGGTCGATGTCAGGTTCGGACGTACACTCGATGACGGACGAAAGTTTATTTTCACTGCCATTATGTTTTTGGCCGTACATTCTTTTTCCGTATCCACCCCTTTGGTGCGTGCCGAAAGGCTGAATACTCCAAAATCCCGGATATTGACTGATTGTCCGTTATAGAGGGAGGTGCGCATCGCTTCTACAAAATTGGTGAGTACGCTTTTAATATCTCCCGATGATAACGAACTTTTCTCCTTCATTTCGTACGCAATGCTTTCCAGGCTTGCGCTTTGGCCTAAAGTGACCAGTTGCGGATAAAATTTCTCTATAGCATCCGTTTTTCGCGGATCTTTTCTCGCGATTTTTTTGTATGGAACTGCCATTGTCTGATAGTTTTTTATGGTTAATAATTAAGAATGCATCCGGAAGGTCGGACGAGCTCTTTCCCTTTCTTCCGGTATGTCAAAGATACCGCTTTGTAACCTCTGTTTTGTGTTTGTTGACGTGGGTTGAGGCGGTATGGATAAAAGATTGAAAATCAATGAATGTTTTGTGAAATAGTATGACTTCTGCTATGATATGTCGTTTGTTTTTGTTATCTTTATGCTATTGTAAAGTTCCGATTATTTATTAATTTAAAATTGAAAAACATGAAAGATTTAGAAGATGACGAGAGAGAGTTTCCTATCCGTGTATATACAAAAGTCGAGTTGGCTCTGCTTTATGCACCCCATTTGTCTGAAAATGCCGCCCTCAATAATCTCAGCCGTTGGATGCGGCACAACAAACTCCTGATGGCTGCGCTCGAGGAGGTGGGATACTATAAATACCGCCATTCATTTACGCCCAAGGAAGTTCGTCTGATCTTTCGATATATGGGAGAACCGGGAGCATAAGGTGCAGGAAAAATAATGAATAATTAGTGGATTATGGATATTCGAATACATCGCTAATTTTTTACCCTCAGCAGTTGCCGCAAAATTTGCGGCAACTGCTGAGGGTAAAGTTTATCAGACAGAACATTATAATCATATCCAAATAATAGCAAAATAGTTTTGAGCAATATCATTATAGGCAGACACGGTGGAACTATTTTTCGTCCTCGGATTATTTCATATTGCAAAATTCTGGATCAAAAGTAGGATATGGAAATATCGGGTAAAATCTTTGATAGATAGGCAATACGATGAAGCAAAAAAGTAAAAACTAATTCAGTCTGATTCTCAATTTTTTAGGCGGTGGATAGCTCACAACAAATTCACAGATATAATTATCAAAAACTTATATTTGCATTTAAGTTCAAAAAGTCTTTTTTTTGCAACACAATTAGTAAATTAATAAAAACAAGTACATATGAAAGGGTATATCGAACATTTGATAGCATCTTCGGAGGAGTTTTCACGCGAAATTGAAAGGGAATACAAGAATATTGAGGTTCCATATCTGTCTGAAGCTTATAAGAAATGGATGCTTAATAAAAACGGAAAAACGGAAAATGTAGTTAGGTCTTACATCAGTTATATAAAATCTGCAGACAAAGAGTTTTTTACCTTTGAAGAAGATTTCTTTATTTTGCTTCCGCAGAAAATACAAGCCGGAGATTTTGCCGGAGTTTCTTCTTTGTTTGATAAATATCTCGGCATTATTGACGAGTGGTTTGAAACTTCGAAAAAGGAGGATGTAGGCATTAGTACTAAAAAAATCAGCGACTGGAGAAGTGGTTTCAGAAATTACCATACTTTTATTGTAGAATGGCTTATTCCTACAATGAAAGCACATTTGGCAACACAAAAGGGTGTGCAAGCTATTGTAGCGGATGCAGCAATTTATAAACGTCTATTTGCCGAAGATGATTTCTTGCATTGGTTGATAGAAATAGATAACAAAGGAGTGAGTAGTGCGCAAAGTTACGTGTCGCGTTTAAAGAGGTTAAATCGCATAGTGTCGGATAAGTGTTCTGCTGTTCTTCCAAAAGGAAGTGATATCTTTAGCCTGATACCTAAATATTTGCGTGAGAATAAAGGTGAAGAGGCCGCGAGGCTCTTGTTTGCTCTTGATGAAAAATTAATGAGTAAAATCAGGCAGAACGACACTTCTCTGATGCCAATTGATATCTTAAGAAATAGTGTCAGTTCATTACGTAAATATACTAAATTTTTGATTGAGGAATATATTGACGATATTTCTGATAACAATGAGGATTCGGCTAATGATATTAAAGAAACATCTACCATTGGAGGAGATGCATCAATACTGACTTACGATTACGAGGAATTAGAACATAATTTCCATTTCAGATTGATTACCCAAGACCGTATGAGTAACGGGAAAGATGTGTTTTTCCCTATAGACATCATCAAGCGCTTGTTCCGCTTGAGTGAAAAGGTATCGTCAAAAAGCAGTGTAAGCAAAGGTAACTATAAGTGGTTCAATAGGTGGATAGATAACTGTATTGCGGAGATTGTAGTAGCAACAGACAAAGGAAACTTTATAATGGCCGATTTGAGTGAATTTAATGCGATTACCATCAATACGGTAACAAAAGAAGTTACAGTGAAACTACAAAATGGAGAGACGGCCCAAATGCAGACTTGTACTGTAGAAGAAGCTTCTCCCATCCGTCTTATGGAAGTTGATAAGCTAAGTAATATTCATATAGATCATACTCCGCTGATTAGTGATATCCTTTCAGAGAATCTCTCTTCTTTGCCTGCTATGGTAAGACTTACGGAAATAATACGTAATGTTGCCAATGCAAGCAACTTGTCTATTACCACTAAAAACTTTTCAGACATTGCCCGAAAAGTAGTGAATAGCAAGGACTACATTATGGAGATGATAGAATTAATTCCCGAATTGAAAGATGAAATGGAATTGATTCGTGAAAAAACGACTCTGCAACTGATGGAGGCAGGTTGTAATTTGAGGAAAAAATAAGTGTTCTGCCACTTTTTGAATATACATATACAAAACCCAAAGAGAGTTGATACATTTGTAAGATTTCTCTTTGGGTTAAATATCTGTTCGACATGAGTGTTATTGATTCTAAGAATTTGGATATAGAGGAATTATTTGTCTATATTGAGCGTGACTTATTTCAACCCGATTTGAGTAACAGTCCTTTGGGAAATTATGAAAAACAGTGCTTAACTGACAAGATAAAACAAATGCATTGTCAGTCATGTTTTCAAAAAGGCTTTTGTGTACCAATAGCATTAGATGCGTTTGATTTCGAGGAAGCATGTGTGGCAGAAAAGGTATATCTTTCTACTGTGAGTGGAGATACAATAGCAGAAATATTTAGACATCTTGATACTGAATGGCGAAATATGTATAGTAACGCAATTTTGAATCTCATATTCAAAGAAGAACCTACGATGGAATGTTTGGCTGAAATCCTTGAAAAACTGGAAAGTTTACCTAATTTAGATTATCTGCATTGGGGAGTCTGCATAGGTAGAAGTGCCTCTACTAATTACTGCATTGAATTGATAACTTATAGCTGAACTTAAAAGTCTCATCCTGTATTATTGGGAGAGTTGGGGTTAGACGGTGACCTTGTGAATGCATGACATGTATAAATCATGGTCTTTCATATTTTTTAGATGATGTCATTTACCTTGCCAATGAAAAGATACAACTACCTTTATAGTAACCGTTTTATGTTTATTTTGGATGAAAATTTAAGGATAACAGTGGTTAGTGTCATAGGATTTGGGTCAATACAGCTAGATAAGTTTCTAAAATGGATAAAAAAGAGATACTGTATGTAATATGTATAGATAATGGATGGTTGTGTACAGTTCTTGTATCAGAACTCAAAAAGATATGGCGTTATCATCCCCTACTTGAAAATGGGAGGAGTCATGCTTTTATCATAAGAATATTGACTTTTAGCAGAGAATTATCCATAATTTTTTAAGAGGTAGCCAATTGGGACTCCCTCTTTTAAGGGATAAAAATATTAGGCTGTCTTTTGTTAATTAAGTCTGAAACTGCGTACATCATATCATCTATTTTTTGAGTATCTGAAACTCTGGCAGACGGATGCCAACTGTTAATGAGCAATATCTCTGGCTCTTTCATATAATAGCACCAATTATTAACCTTCACAAATTTATCCCCGAACTCTGGATAAATATATCTTTTTGCAATATCCAACATACTACTATGTGTTCCTCCGCCGCATACAATAATGTTAGGCTGTAAAATATCCCTTATTTGTCTTCTGAGAAAAGAAGCATCCCGTTCCGCATAGGTATATAATACATCATCATAAACAGAAGAAATTCCAGACTGCTTTTTCACATTAACAATTGCCAACGGATACTTTAGAACTACTTGATTAGCCGGATCAAAATAAGAATTGTTTTCCAATAACGGAGTATAATCTAACGTTATTTCATTCAAACCTTGTAACCAATTAAATATCACCTTAAAGAATTTGGCTGTGATAGCTCGCCAATGCCAGTTTCGGTAATCCTCTCCGGGATTACCATTAGGGTCTTTCATTAGAAAAACAATCTTCCTTTTTGTATTTACCCATAATTTTTCTTCATTTCCGGAAAATGAATTTGTTCCTCTTTCATTTAAAGGACCGTTGTAGCATAACCCATCCATAACGAAGTTATCGCGTTCATTGGCTGGATAACTGTTCCACCACTCTTCTAATAAAATATTTTCCTGTTCATGTATAGTCATTATATAAACTTATTTATGTATTGATCTACTCCCATTTTCATAGATTATCCGAAAGTGTTGTTTCCATAAACTTGAGTATTTACAACAAAGATATATAATAGAAAGCTTTTTTGATTTCACAAAGATGAATATTTTTGCCAGCGTTATTATAAACTCTATTGAACTTTGGTTTTTAAATGCCAAAGGGGAACTTTTTGTCAATAAAACGCCAATATATGTCCTGCCCCGTAAGAATATATGTTATTTCGATTACATATATTCTTACGGGGCATTTCTCTTCTATTTCCTTCCCTCCGGTACTTTTAAAACGGGAGTTCATCCATTTCCTTTCCCTTCTCCCTTTTCCTGAAGTTTTCGCTCACCTCCTGTTGTGTGAGTTCCACTACGGCATACTCCGTGATGCCATGGATGTTTACACGCTTGCCGAAGGCATCCCTTTCCAGAATCTGTACCAACACTTGTTGCGTTTGCGCGTTGGCCTGTGTCCGTCCGTATACAGATAGAGTAGCCAGTATTGCGGCGGCGGGTTTCCATTTCACCTCAAAGTCCTTTTCTCCTGCCGGACGGAAGTAAACATACAGGTTCTCTTCCAGTGGGTCTTTCATGCGGTGGCGTTCGTTTCGGGTGTTGATGTCGTCTATCTCGTTTCCTTCAAACCAATAGCGGAAACCGTCCTCTATCAGTTGCACCGCCTGCGCGTACACCCCTTTGTGGTCTACCGGGGTGCGGTAGTCGATGGTCTTTACAGGAATGACCAGGAAGCGCCGGTTTCCTCCGTAATCCTTGAGGAACTGCATGTTGTTGGTGCTTCCGATGAACGATGCCCTGCGTGGATACAGTTGTGCCTGGGTGTCATACACTTTCCGGATGGTGACGTTTTCTTGCCCGATGATTCGTTTTAGTTCGGCGATGTCCCCCGTTTTCACACCCTCAAACTCTTCCATGTTGATCAGCAGGCGGGTGGACAGCAGTAAGAGGTCGTCCTTGTTTGCCGGATCTATCATTCCGTTTCGGTAATATTCTGCCAGTTCCGGAGGCAGCAGATGCCTTATCCAGGTACTTTTTCCTTTTCCCTGTGCTCCGTGCAACACCAGTGCTTCTTGGTTTGCTTTGCCCGGTCGGAGGGCCGAGGCCACCATGGCCACGATCCACCGCCGGAATCCCTCCCTCCAGAACTCCTGATCTTCCGCCTGTATGGTGTCCGCCAGTTTTCTGATGTGGTCAGTCTTCCTGTCCCACCGGGCATTTCCTTCGAAGTAGTGCGTGAAGGGGTTGAACTCCGGTGAATAGTCCGAGTCGATGACCGATTTCAGGCTGTTGAGCGGATAAGCTATGCCCTGTCTGCTGATGTTCAGGAAGATGGAGTTGAAATCCTTGTTCCGCATGGCATAGAAAGATTTCTCTTCCGTTTGGGATAAGTCGCACATCTCGAGGCGGTCGAGCACCGTGTTTCGCCTGAAAGCATAATTCTTGTTCAGATAATCTATCACCTGTTCCACGAGTGGTATCTTTTTCTTCTCCTCTGCCCGTTCCGTCCTGTCGGTATATGTGTAGGCGTTTCCGATGGGTGTGTCCGTGTCCATCCCTCCTCCGTCTCCCAGCCTTTCCGCCGCTAGGCGCTTCACTTCCGACTCTTCGAGCCCTTTTCGGAAACATTTGTTTCCCAGGGTGAAGAGGAACGAATTGCGGCTTCCTTCCGTATATTTCATCAGCCTTTGCGTGGAGCAGAGGCATTTGTTGAATTCCATACACGTATAGGCGCTGATATCTCCCGTCTGTCCCGTTTCGGGTTCTTTCTTTTTCTTCCTTCCCCTTTGTGCAGGTTCGGGAGCTTCGATGGTGAGTGTCCGTTCGGGGATGCGTGCCACCCTTTCGGCAGAGTAAAACGCCTTCGGGTCATACGAGGCGAAGACACCTCTCGACAAGTCTTTTCCGCTGGTGTCCACCTCTGTTTGCAGCAGTTTCTCGTAGTGTTTCCGGGTCAGTTCGTAGATGCCTGCGTGATACTGTTCCAGTCTGTCGTAGGTGATGGTTGCTGTCTTGAAGAACGAGTTTCTCCACGCCTCCGCCTCAAGGTCTGTCAGGTAAGCCAGAATTTTGAAACCGTGCTGCTTGGCGGTGAGGAAACAGGCGAGCGTCGCTTCGTCGGCTTCTATCAGGGCCCGTATGCGTTCCAGTTCCTCTTCCCGCAGCTTGTCGATGTCGATGGTGCTGGTGTCGTTGTATGCGGCTATGCTGTGCGCCAGCCTGCATTCATGATAGTTTGCCGTGACGGTGAAGTAGTCCAGTTGCCGCTTCACATTCTCCGCCTCCTTGGTTTTTCCTTCACTGACCAGCCTTCCTATTTTCTCTATCAGGTTGGCGTATTGTCTGCTCCGTACCCATCCGATCAATTCCTGCAGTGAACATTTCCCTTTCACTTTGCTGAAACCCCTGTAAGTGGTAATACTAATGCTTTTCATCTTTCATTTTTTAAGTTTAACATAAATCTTTGATTGCAAAAGTACGGGGCTTTTTTGTACCCCTGTTAGACGTTTTCATCCAGAAACAGGCTGATATCGTCTAATAGATTTATAATCAAGTCTTTATCTTCCGCTTTTTTCATACTTTTTAATATCCTTAGTATCTTAAATATCTCAGTTTCAATGGAATCCGGCTTCATCTCCTCGTTGCTGTTGTGTTTTTGTCCGAAGAACAGTGACCGGTGCATGATCTTTGCCAGTTCCCGTATGTTTTTTCTCTTTTTGGGATCTTTCTGCTGATGGTTCAGCCATACGAAAAAGAAGATGACAAGCTCCCTATGCGAGCCTATATCCATCTTTTCTATGTTTTCTTCCAGTGCTTCCAACACTTTCTGTCCTTCGTCACTTTTTTCATTGACGATTACTACGTAAGGGGTATTTCCCATGTTTAATACCACTCCTTCATTCGGTTTTTTTTGCTCATTTCGTCTAATAAGTTTTTTTATTACGAATGCAAAATTAGTGGTTCTTATATGGATATTTCTATATATACGCGTATATTGTTTATTTTATATTGATGTTTCGCTCCGTCAAACAAATAGGTAAGGTATACCTGACCTATTTACTTAACGGGGTGAAATAGATTAAAAAAGAAAAGATTATGCGCATGGGCGTACGCGCGATTATATATAATATATTAAGCTTCAGGAAAATCGAATTGTAAAGAAAAGAAGGCGTGTTTCAAAAAACGTTCGTTCAATGGAACAAAGGTAAACAGTATTTTTACTATAGCAAAATATTTTTATAAATAAATTCATTTATTCTATTTTTATCTTTTTCATGATGCTGTAAATCAATGAATTATTGGAATCTAAAAAATATAGATTTTCTTTTTGAATTTTTCTTTTTGTCCGGTTCTGAATTTCATCAAAAATGATGTTTCAAAAGACGAACGTTTTTTGAAACATAAACCGTATCTAACATCTTCGTTCATAGCTAATTAGTCTTTAAAATCAGCGTTTTTACGAAATCGGCTGTTTTTTGAGGCGGTCACATAACATTTCAGCATCCTTCTACTGTGATAGGGGAGGGTTTTGAGATCACATGAATGCAAGCAAGACTGATATTCGCATTACATCACCTGACCGGGAGGTACTTTCGTACTCCGGTGTCCCCAAAGAACATCCTTTTGTGAAGGAATCCCCAGAGCTGTTTTGGTATGCCGTTCGTGTCACTTACAGCCGTGAGCTTGCTTTAAAAGAGTATCTCGATGGCGAATGTATCGAGAATTTTATCCCCATGCACTACGAATACATCGTCAAGAACGAGCGCCGCGTGCGTAAATTGGTTCCTGCGGTCCACAACCTGGTGTTTATCCGTTCGAGCCGTGAACGTATCGATCGTATCAAAGACGAGATGGGCATGACCCTTCCGATCCGTTATATCATGGATCGTGAAAGCCGCCAGCCCATTGTTGTTCCCACTTCTCAGATGCGCAGCTTCATGGCGGTTGCCGGCAGTTACGACCAGCAACTGGTCTATCTCGAACCCTCAGCCGTAGCTTTCCGTAAAGGGCAGCGTGTGCGTGTGACAGGAGGCATCTTTGCCGGCGTCGAGGGTGAGTTTATCCGTGTGAAAAACGATCGGCGTGTGATGGTTTCCATCCAGGGTGTCATGGCCGTTGCCACCACCTACATCCATCCCTCTCTAATCGAGCCGCTCGATCTTTAAACAGTAAAATAGCAGACAATAAATCGTAAATTGTAAATATTTCCATGAACTCTTTAGATTCTCAAATTACCGCTTTGTACACCTTGGCGCACGAACTTCTTTATCTCGGTTCCGATGGCAGCCCCATCTACAGCGACCACTTCAGCCGGTT
>ERZ1673739.1542-NODE-1542-length-24438-cov-7.893286_pt1 | contig 24438 bp, 23 predicted proteins | sample MGYA00580210_ERZ1673739 | MGnify/ENA primary metagenome ERZ1673739 (study PRJEB41218, sample SAMN15661749) | gut metagenome | host: Homo sapiens | place: Canada: London | collected 2015-08-20/2019-03-30 | study: EMG produced TPA metagenomics assembly of...
CCTCGCCCATTTCATCAAGAAGCTTCAGCAGTTCGGCCTGCTTCTCAGGGAACTTAATCTTAGCTTCAGCGACGTTGCGCCTTACCTGATCCAAATTATCCGGAGTGATTGCGAAGTGAAAACAGTTTTCGCCTACATTATCGAAGTCTTTGAACGATTGAGAGCCGTCAATATCATTCGTTATACCCGGTGCATCGAGTATCATCCAATAATGAGCTTTAAAAGGAGTTTGCTCCCAAGAGTCGATCTTCTCCGTTTTTTTATCGTATCGGCTGAACCATAACTTTTTATCAAACCAAAATTTTAAAAAAAGAAACAATGTATTTTGATGTAACTCTCTAAAGATTAAATAAATACAGAGAGCCTAAAAGATGCAGGTAACGATTTAGAGACGGAAGTCCTGCTTCGGGTTACACTGCTTTGCATAGTTTCAAATAACTCATGTACAAATGTAGGCAATATTTGGAATATAACAAAATATTCTTTCATCTATTTTTTTTGTATAAGTATGATTATTAGTATATTAAGAATTTGAAGTATAACTTATTGATGCCTATTTATTATTGGATGAGATTATGTCCAAACTTTGAAGTGCACAACCTTTTTTATGGACAAAGAGAGTGTATATTGCGATATGCTGGAGAAAATTTTTAAGAGTGTAACGGGATTATATTTACGATTATGAATGGTGGCAGCATTGTCGCCGCTACTTTCTTTCAATGAGTAGAGGGCGGACAAAGAAAGCAAAGAAACCATTGTTTATAATCTGCGATTAAATAGTTGGCTTATTATATGCCTTTTATTCAGTTGTTCTTGTACTTTTGTATGGTAAGTATGAAAGTTTGCGGGAATTGGATATAAGATATTAATTTTAAACCAATTAGATATAATGTAAAGTATATGGGAGGTTTTGCTAAGTGAGACATTGACGTCTATGATATACAGTAAAAATGACTATTACACTATATGCCATCAAAAAAGAGTATAGTGCAACAATTTATTAGCAGTAGAATAAAAATACTGATTCATTTTTATTGTTATTTAAAACATTTTCCATAAATTGCAATTGGTTACGAATCAAAAGTAGGCGTATAAATGGCATATCGAACATAAATAATTGTATCTCAGTATACTATATATGTACTAAATCTGTAAAAAAATGTATGCTATGAGATGAAAACTTTGTATTGTATTGAATACAATAATCGTTACCTGAAATGCCTAAGCACTCTATATGAGAAGTTGATTGTAATTTTTTGAATATTATTGAGCAGAACAATGTTCTAATTAAATATTAAAAACAAATATGGTTGAAGTTAATGATTTTATTAGTAAAAATGATATATGGTCCATTATGAAGGCTGATAATGTTCCCAATATATGTGGTTGTATAATGTATACTGTTGCCAATCCTAATATTATAAAAGTTTTGCGAGATACTGATTATTGGCAGTGTTTTGATTTTATATCTAATAAGTGGCCGATTTTTGCACTAAAACCCAAACCTGAATTATTGCTAGAGTATATGGTTGGAGTTCCTATGACTAATAACAATTACAAATTATTTCTGGATTTTTTCGCACTTAAAGAAGAGGATATTCCATGTTTTATTTTATTCGCTCAAATTAATGAAAACGAAATAAATAGTTATCGTATCAAGTTAGATGATTCAAATTCCGATAAGGTATTTAATGATTTGAGAGAGATAATATTAAATATTAGCAAAACCGAATCTTTCATCTACAATGAATATAAAAAAGGGACTGGAATTTATACACAGGCAAAAGCTTCACTTGAAAGTGTTTTTTTGTATAAAAAAATCACTCGTTCTTTAAATATATTTTCATTTATTAAAGGGTTGTTTGCGTAACTTATGAAACAGATAAAGCTTAAAGGAAAAAAAAAGAATATAATTATTGGATATCCTAATCCCATTGTCGTTAACGTGAATGTAGGTGCTAGTAATGAAAGTTTGGATAGTTATAATATAGAAAGGAATAAAATACTTCAACTCGCTAAATTAGAATCGCCTCCAGATTTAATGATGGACTTAAGCTTAAATCATACAAATGGATATTTGTATGATTTAATAATTAATGAAATTGGATGTCCGGTTGGATATATACCTCATTATACGTGCAAGAAAAACAATGGTAGAATAGAACTTAACTCATTACTTGATACAATGTATCAAGCAGCTGAGTCTGGAGTTGCATGGTTCGTTCTACATTTTACTCCCAATCGATCCCTTGTTAAGCTTGCTATTGAAAAACGCACTTATCCTTTTGCTTCGCGAAGCGCAGTAATTGAAATTGAAGATATGATAAAAAGTGGAAGAGATGAAAGTATATATTGGGAAATAATCGATGAAATAGTAACTATATGCAATAAATATTCAATTGCAATAAGTTTGGGAGCGGCTTTCAGACCTGGGATAATGATGGATGCCTTAGATGAGGTTCATATTGCCGAGTTAAAGCGATACATGGAAATCACAAATTATTTTCAAACAAAAGGGGTTAGCTGTTTTATTGAAGGCATGGGACATTGTAATGTAGCGCAAATATTAAAATTCAATACTATGTTGGATCATTTAAATGTACCATTTATGCCATTAGGACCATTATTTACAGATTCTTTCAATAAAGATGATCATATCATAAATGCAATGAGTTTCTATACTGGAACAGTTTTAGGAGGTAAATATAGTATTATTAATTCTATAACTCCATCCGAACATTCTGGCGGTATTCCTGATACAAATGAAATTATTACGGGTTATAAAACGGCAAGAACATGTGCCAGACTATGTAATGAATTTCAGAAATGCAGACAAACTGAGATAAATAATATCTGTTTAAATGAATTAGGGGAATCCTGTTCTCGTTGCATGAATATTTGCCCAAATCAATTTTATTTTAAGAATAGAGAACAAATTGAATTATGGATAAATTTGAATTCAAAATAGATTTATTTAATTCACCGCCAGCTATATATTTTTCTTTTACAGACCCATTTATTCAAAAATATTATAATTATGATTTGAGAGCCTTAGAATATTATTTGAAGTTGGCACTTTTATTGGGTAAAAGAGTTGATATTACAGCTGCAAATCTTTGGCAAAGTAATATATCTATGCAACTTTTTATGCATGCCCAACAATTAAATCAATGTGGTCTTGTTAATTTGGCAATTAGACAAAGAACAAGAAACAACAGTGATTTTAGTAGCTATTTCAGGCAAAGATTTGATGAAAGTAGTCATTTTGTTCCACTTCCTGGAATATTATCATATTTAGATTATCAACTTCCAGAAACCTTAAAGTTAGCAAAAGAATTAGACTACAAAGCTTTGGCTAATGAAAGAAGGGCAGGGAATGTTACCAATATTTACAGTAATAAAATTCTCCATGAGTTTGCAAAGACAAACAATCAATGGATGATTGATGATATAAATAAATTACATGAAGACAAGGCTATCTCAAGATCTACAATTGCCGATGTGATATTACGTCAGCCATTAACTGACAATTTTAAAATCTCCTTGATAATAGAGGCGAATAATTTGTTACAGTCTTCAAATGCGGAAGCAAATGATTCGCAATTAATATACCCTATGTATCATCGAGATAATATTACTTTAGAATATCCTAAAAGTAATTTAAATTCCATATATGGAATACTAAATTCTATTCATTTCCCTCCTTCGGATTTAAATATATTTTCTCTTAATTCTTTCTATCTTGCAAGTAAATTAGGTGTGCTTGATAGATTACAAAAATACATTTGGATCCTTAGAACTAATAATAATCAATTATTAACTAAATTTGTTAGGTACTTGGCAAAGCACGAAGTACGACAGATGTATTCTATAAACAAAAATGAAAAATACACTCCAAATTTTCAATTGGATTTAAAATTGGAAACAGATCATTTGGAATTATTTCATTCAAATTTAAATAGTTCAATGTTATTCATGTCTAATGATAAAATAATGGAAAATAATACGATTGATTTATCCGTTTTAATGCAGGAATTTACGGATAAGCTTGATATGGAAGAGCTCAAAAATATTTCTGTAGAAATGTTTGGAGATTACCAAATAATAGACTGTGGTAGTAATAAATTAACGTTTGTAAGAGAATTATGCTTGAAATGCAAAAGACTCAATAGACTTCCTGAAGTTCTGAAAAGAGCAATGAGGATTAACCCAACTATCAATATTCTATCTAAAGACATAGATATCAGATTATCTGATTTAAATTGGAAAGGTGATGATAATATAAAAGAAGTCGGAAGTACTATTTCTAAAGACAAATTAGAACAAATAATATATGATTATTCTAGGTTTCAATCTATTGATTTTTTAGAGAAAGGATTTGCTATATCTAAAAGAATATGTATGATTTCTGGAAAAAAATTTGCCGGGACAGGTTTTTGGATTAACAAGGAGTATATTATTACAAATAAGCATGTTATTAGCGATATTGACAAAGCGAGAGAAGCTGAAATTTGGCTTAATTATGAAAGTTCTTCACGTAGCGATAATTTTGAAAAATATACTTTAAATGCTGAATCTTTAATTGTTTCATCCAAATACGATTTAGCTTTATGTAAAGTAGAGTATAAAGAATCTGATTATTTAGATGATTTTCCTCCTATTAATTATGGTGTACCTATTAAAGACGATCTTGTTCCAATTATACAACATCCGAATGGAGCCCAAAAACAAATATGTATTGGTCATAATAGCTTAAAGTATTTTGATGAGGAATGCATACAATACTTAACAGATACATTGCCTGGATCCAGTGGAGCACCTGTTTTTGATTCTAAATGGAATTTGATTGGTATACATAGAGCTGGTAGTAATATTGCTGCTCCTAGAAGTGGTGGCTATTATTTATATAATGAAGGTATTTCTATAAAATGCGTAAGGGAATTTTTAGTTGAAAATGGAATCGAACTAATATAGGAAAATAAATCTTGAAACTTTTGTATAGTAAATATTTGGTGGTTTTTATCTTTTGATATTAATTCGATAATATGACTATTCGTTATATTTTAGATTATTTCTGTTTTATTCTAATGGATAAAACAAAAATAATTGTTTAATATGAATATTATTTTAATCTGATAAAAAAAGAGAAACGCCCCTATCAATGTATACTGAGGACTATATCAGTAAAAAGCTATTTTGGCTTGAATACATATTACTTCTCCTTTGCCGTTAATAAAGCTTCTCTTTCAAACACAAAACTAAAAGAATGTTTACACAATGACATGAATAATAATTTAGAAGAATAACTATTAGTTACCAGATTATATTTTATATAAATCTGATTATTAGCTTATTCAGAATTAAGGCATAACTTATTGATGCCTACTTGTTATAGAATAGCTGGGAACAATGTCTCCCGGCTATTTTTTGTCCCCAATTGGCGTTTTTTGTCTTTTTTTGGGCGGTTGCTCAACGGTTGAGTAACCAATGGCCTTATAATATCTCTGTAATATTGCACCATAAACAATAAAAATAAGGTCATTATGAATAACAGAAGAACTGTACCGGGTGGACAGACAACCCACATGCTTAGTGCCATACTCGCCAAAGTAAACAACATTGAAAAGTTATTGGCTCCTGCCGTACATAATTTGCCTGACAGTGAGATACTGGATTCAAAAGGCGTGCGCCTGCTCACCAAGATGTCGGACAGGACACTTTTAAGACGACGCAATGACGGGACACTCCCCTTTCACAGAGACAAGGGGAAGATATATTACCGCCGTTCAGATGTACTCCGTGCCATGCTGCTGGAAAAAGAAGAACACTCTAAAAAATAAGCGTTATGAAGAAGATGATTAAAATTGAAAGCGGTTCTTTCGCTGCACTCGTGAGAAGTTATAAGAAGTCGTTGAACATGTTTGCCGTCCTGCAACATATCTGCCAGGAAAATGACGTGGCGCTTTCCATGCTGCCCGATGAAGTCTGCGAACTGATAAATCTTGATCCGGCAGAGATTGAGAAACAGCGTTTGAGCGGAAGGTTACGTTTTGCAGAAGAAGAGAACGGGACAAAGCATTATTCGATTGTGGATATTATTAACCTGAAAGACTCGATTGACTGGAAAGTAATCAACAGGCAGGTGGAAAGCCTTTCCTTCGAGGAAGAGGAATGATGTGATTTGCGGCTGACAGACAAGGGCACGGTCGGCAAGGTCGGATTTATCCGGGTGCCGGCCGTGCCTTTGTCCTTTCCTGAAAAGCGGCTCTTTGCTGTAACCTGCGGAAGTGAAGCTTGCGTAGCTTCCGGGGGTTACAGCAATGTGCCGCAGGAAACATTAGGATATTTTTTTCAGTTCCCTTGCCGGCTTTACCATTTCCATAGACGGTATGTGTTTTGCCTTTTGAGGTAAATCCGGAATCACGTCACTGCCACTGACGAGCCTTTGTTCTTCCGCTTCCGTTTCTTTACCTTCTACACCTTCGTGCCGTCCTACCGGTTTAAGGGTAAGCTGTATCTTCCGGTTCAGTGTGGCAAGCTCTTCACTCAACCGTTTGATTTCTCCCTCTTTGGGCCATGTGGCCGCCACTATCTCCTGTAAGACCGGAATATCTTTCGACAATTCCGCATTTTCCTTTTCCCGTTTCTCTATCATGCCGGGAATGCGTTCCAGGGCATTGATGAAATTCATTACGGCCAGTTTCGGCTCTTTGGCTATATAACCGTTGTTGTAAGTATATTTAATGCCGTCCAGCCCTTCAACCATGAACTTGTTATGCAAGACCTGCGTATCCCCATCGTAAGATTTTTCGGTACGGACAAGGATGCGGAAATCAAACAGGGTTCCGATTTTCATGTAATCATCCTCTGTCCGGGCTTTCTGATTGATTGCGGAAAGCCGGTTGCCGAGTATCTCGATATTGTCCGAGTCCACACCGTCCAGTTTCAGGGGATTGGGACGAAGCCCGGTTGCCGCATCTGCGGGAGCTACCTTGTTTAGATATTCCCAATCTTTGGTAAAGCGTCCGATAAAAATATTGTTCTTCTCTATTTCGGAAGTCTTTTCCTTCAGCTTTCCTTTCGCGTTCCCCTTATTACGGTGATACGCCTGCCTTTCGCTTTCAAGGACTGCCAGCTTCTTGTCCAGCTTTGCCTTTTCCAGCAAATCGTCGTTGCCTGAAAGGATAGCCACGTATTCACTGAAATTACCTCCGCCGTTTTCATCAATCGCCCCCTCGTCAATGGTACGGGCGGCCAGATTGCGGCTTTTAAGCTGGTTGATGAACACCTGTTTGTTTTGCAGCAGGTTGAACTTGTAGCTGTCCAGAGACTTTTCCACCGCATAGATATAACAGTCCACCTTATTGTCGGCGTATTGTTTGGCGACGATGTTTCCCTTTCTTACCGCCCGTCCGTTACGCTGTTCCAGATCGGACGGCCTTCAGGGTATGTCCAGATGATGAATGGCCACGGCGCGTTGCTGCGCATTGACTCCCGTTCCCAATTTCTGGGTGGAGCCGAACAGGAAACGGATGCGGCCCGAGTTCATATCGCTGAACAGCTCCTTGCGTGCGTTGTCACTGTTTGCTTCCTGAATGAATTTTATCTGCTTTTCCGGAATATTATGGTCTTCCACGAGCTTGCGTCTTATCTCACTGTAAATGTTCCACTGGTCGGGTTTATAAGTACTAAGGTCTGAAAAGACAAATTGTGTCCCCTTCTGGTCGAGATATTTATAGTAATACTCCGCTATTTTGGCCGCACAATGGGATGCCTTGTTTCCCGGATTGTCACCGTACTGCTGGTCTATCAGCCGCATGTCAAGCGACATCTTGTTCGAGTAGTTGGTGGCGATCAGCATCTGTGCTTTCTCCTCCGCTTCGGACAGAGGCTCCCTGTCTATGTAGGTCGCATCCCCGGTTTCAGCGAACTTTATCAGTTTCTGAATGAAAATTTCTTGTTGGGGAGTGGGCGGTATATGATAGAGCTGTTCGTTGAGTTCCGGCCTGTCAACCCCCACGTCCTCGGCTGTCTTGTAATCGGTTATCTCCGCATAGAAATTGGCGAGTTCCGGCACTTTGATAAAATAGTGGAAACGCTCTTTCTGCACGACCTGGTTGGTTACTGAAAATTCAAAGTCCGTGCTTTTCTTCGCATAAACAGCCGCCCAGCCGTCAAAGCAGGTAATCCCCTGCCGCTCCATTTCTTTAGGACGGAGATATTTGAAAAGGAGATAAAGTTCGGTCAGGCTGTTGGAGATGGTCGTACCGGACAAGAAAGTGGCTCCCAAATCCCTGCCCGTGCGTTCTTGTATGGTACGGATGGCGAAGAGCATGTTCATGGCCTTCATGCTTCCTTCGGGATTGCCCAGACCGGAAACTCTCGCATGGCGGGTGTTGAACATCAAGTTCTTGAAGGCATGCGATTCATCAACGAAGAGGTGGTCGATGCCCATTTGCCTGAAGTCGGTCACGTCATCCGTCCGGTCTTTTATATCCTGCTCCAGCTTTTCAAGTTTGGCTTCAAGGTTCTCTTTCCTTCTTTCCAGCCCCTTCTTTATCCAGCCGGTTACTTCATTGCCCTGCTGCTCGAATACGGCGAGATTCTCTTCGATGCTGTCTATTTCCTGCGTATATATTTTCTGCTGTATTTCGGGGGACTGGGGTATTTTCCCGAACTGGTCGTGTGTCAGGATGATACAGTCCCAGTTATTATTTTTGATGTCATGGAATATTCCGACACGCTTCTCCGGCGTAAAGTCCTCCTTGCCCGGATACAGCACTCTGGCATTCGGATAGGCCCTCTTGAACGTGTCGGCTATGTCATGCACATTGCTTTTGAGTCCGATAATCATCGGCTTGTTCGCCAGTCCGAGACGTTTCATCTCAAAGGCGGCTATGCACATGATAAGGGTCTTGCCAGTACCTACCTGATGGTCGATTATGCCACCTCCATTCATTTTCAGCATCCATACGGCATTTCTCTGGCTGTCGTACAAATTCGGTATGCCCAGCCCTTTCAAGTCAAGGAACGGGAAACTTTGCAGGGAACCATCGTAATCGGGACGCACATAACAATTGAATTTATGGTTATACAAATCCGCAAGGCTTTGTTTAAATTCGGGTAACTGTTCATTCAGCCAGTCGGTGAAGGCAGACCGTATTTCATTGATTTTGGTGTCGGCAAGCTGGATGGCCTCGGCATCCCGTACCTTCATATCATTGCCTTCTCCATCCTGCACGGTTTTGGTTATGTCGGGCACCGTGTTGTGCAGCGCATGTTTCAGCAGGTCGTATCCGTAATAGCCCCGTTTCTCCCCCTTTACATAATATTTATCAGTGATGTTTGCGTTGCTGCTCTCGAAGTTCACGCTGAACTCGTCGATGGATTCCGTATAATGGATATGGGCCTTTGTCTCAAAAAGGTATCCGGCAAACTCTTCATATACAGACATGGGTATCCACCGCTCTCCGAGATTAAAGTCAAGGAGTTCGAAGCTGATCGGCTCCGGTACGGCTGCCCACAGGACTTCCAATGATTTCTTGCTCGCTTCATCTTCGGGATAGTCTTTCAGGTAGTTTTCTATCCATTCAACTTTGGCTACCACATTGCCTGCAATGAAACGGTCTTTGATTTCATAGTTTTTCATCATGGGGTTGTAGAAGATACGGTTGTCCAGTTGTCTGAGCAGTTCCTGCCTTCCAATCTCGCTGAGATTCTCCATATATTCCAGATTGACTTCCCCGAACTTGTTCAGGGATGCCGCAAGCGCTTCCTGCGGAGTATCCGCATGGGTCATTTCGTTGGCGTTGAATGATACGGGGACGGAGAATATATCCGCTTTCTGTATCTTCCCGTTAACGAAGCGTTCCAATGAAAGCATTTCCCTTCCTCCGGCATCCATCAGCAGGAAATTGGCGTTGTCCTTTCCGTTCAACTCTCTGAACATGCGGTAAAAACGGTCGTATTGCCTGCCTAGTTCCTCCCGGAGTTCCGGTTGCTCCGTTTCCGTTTCGGCTTCCGTATTGTAGAGATTGTGGTAGGCTTCACGGAGCGGGATATAGTAGGCGGCCCGGTATTGCTGGGTGACTGTCAGTTTGAGGGGATGGAACTGTATGTCAGGAGTACCTAATCCTTTGAGGTATCCGTATTGTTCACCCGACTTTACGATGGAGCCGTTCTTGTATTCGGGGCGTATCTCCCCGGTAAACGGGCGTGGCTCCATTTCTTTCTTCCGCTCTTCTTCAAATTTTTGTCTGCGCTCCTGCCATCTTGCTTCCCCTTCCGCCCGTTCCCCGGTCATGTCTTCCTGCGTGGCGGCTTCATCATACATGTTCTCTTGCGAGAACAGATTGAACATTTCCGGTTCATCCCCTTTCTTTTTGCGGGATGCCGACGGTGCCCGGCTTGGGGAAGGTCTGCTTTCCACTACTTGCACCTCCGCTTCCCCTTCATCCGCATAGGCGGCAAACAGGTTGAGCATGGGTTCATAGGGTTGTGCGGGACTTTCTTCCTGCACCTCTTGCCGATGGTTCTCAATTACTATTTCCAATGGTGTCTCAAGTTCCGGTTCAATGCCGGTAGAAACGGCTGGTCGGGATAGATTGTTGTCATAGAGTTCCCGGTTAAGATGATTTTCTACATCTTGCGCCAGCAACTGTTTGAGATGTCCGGCAATGGCCTCAATTCCGCCTTCATGAATGAAGTTCATTGCCGGTTGTCCGTACATGTTTTTACCCATAGATACGGCTGTATGGACAATATGGTCTAAGCCAGCATAACTGTTGTTGATATTGATGCTGCCGGATATAAGACGAGTCTCGATAAAGTTCCGTTCTTTTTCGGTCAGTTCCGCTTTCCGGGTATTCTTCTGCAAGACGATCAGGTCACTGCTCACTTCCGTACCTGCATCAACAAACAGGTTATCCGGCAGACGGATGGCAGAAACAAGACTGGCATGGTTCATCAGCCATTCCCTGACGGGACGGTTCTGCGGCGAGTCCATGACACCCGAAGTCGTGATATAGGCCAGTATCCCGCCTTCGCGTAACGTATCCATACCTTTAAGAAAGAAATAGTTGTGTACGGCAGCGAGTGAGGATTTACGCACGGCGTCTTCGCTCCGGTCGAAGTCCCGGTCATAAACTCTGGTATTTCCAAACGGGATATTGGAAGAAACCATATCGAAGTAGTTGTTATAATAGGGTTGTATGGACTGGAAACCGTCTATGGTCACTCTGCTTTCCGGATAGAGGGATGAGAGTACCTTTCCCGTGAGCTTGTCTTTCTCGAAACAATGAATTTCGGGAACGTCTTTTAATTGGCTGATAAACATGCCCGTTCCGGCGGAAGGATCAAGAAAACGTTCCGGACGGATTTCCGGTACCTGCAAGGATTCCTGCATGGCCACCACCAACGGTTCCGGTGTGTAAAAGGCTGTAAGAGCGGAGCTTTTAAGGCTTTGGACATATGCCTTGTATTCTTTCTCATCTTTGGAATGCTCACGCAACAGTTCATGCAGCAGTCGGACTTGGGGAAACAGTTCCCTGTCTGTCGTTCATCTTTTAATGTCCGTGTCTTTCTCCGCCGGATTCAGGATGCACTTCAATCCTCCAAAACCCGAATAACCGTTCAATACTTTGCGTCCCTCTTCCGTGAGACAAAACTCCGGACGCATGAATATCCATTCAAGTGCGGCTATGTTGTCCGCCAGATGTTGTCGTTTATTATATGCCATATTTTTCGATATAAGATTGTATGAAACCTGTAAGTTTGATGGTAAGTGTATGATAGGACGGAGATGATTCAAACCGGTCATCTATGAGGTATTTGTTGAACACCGCTTCTGCGGATGACAATACTTTCAGGCAGAAGCCCGTCCGTCTTTCGGGCCGTACTTCGGGAAACCACTCCGACACGACCTCGAAAACCGTATCGAATCTGGAAAAGTGCAAGTCATGATAGAGAACGGCTTCGGCCAGCTGCAAAGCCTGCGTAACGGATAAACCGTCACGTATGGCACGTTCATAGCTGCCTGCCGCCTCATCTGCCCGCGTTCGGACAAGTTCTTTGTTACTGGCAATATGCGGATGGCTTTCCTTTAAATAAAGAAGGAGAGTTGTCTCAAAATAGGACAATTCTCCAGTTGCGGTATTTTTATCTTGTATAGTCATTTTTTATCGCTTTAAAATATTAATTTGATATTAAACATATACCCGGCTACCATAAAAGAGAACCGGGTATATATCTGATGTAAACATGAATAATCTGTCTGCTACATGACTGAAAGGCTCTTTTTTGACGGGGCCTTTACAGATGCCACATGACGGGGCGCCTGCTGTTTTACTTCCTTTTTCTTGTCGTTCTTCCTGCCCTCAACGGTGGGTTTGTATTCACGGGCATTGCGTCCTATCAGCAGTTGGTTGCTTTTGTTGCTGAAACGTACATCATCGGAAAATACTCTGCCTTTGTAGCGCATATTCTCAACGAACACCATTTCATGGTTCTGGAGCATCTTCTTTTGCTCAGGCGTGATTTTGGCACCCATGATAGTGTCGTTGACCTTCAGTTGTTCACCAGACTGCTTGAATGCGATGTCCATTATTCTCGGATCGACGAAAGCAACCCCGGAAAGCAGCGTATCGTTTTTGCGCTGTATGTCGTTGATGGAAAGCCGGCCTCCTGACGCAAGGATTTGCTTCTGTTTGTCATCCAGCCTTTTCCCGTAGATATAATCGGGTATCTTGATGGCATCCACGGGCATGGTAATGATACGGTTGCTCGGTTCATGGAAAGATACATAACAGTTACAGACGGTTCCTGTATGGGTATCCTTCATCTCCTTGATTGCCCCCAAAGTTCCGGTGTCTTTAAGCGACTGCTTTTCCTCGTCGGTGAATACTCCTTTATAGGCAGGCAGGTCATACTGTGGTTTGTCAAGCCTGCTTAAAGTTTTCAGTTGCACCTTGCCGTCCTCGCCTTTGACACAGAGGAAACAGGCTTCCCCCATATCCTTCTTTTCACCGTTCACTTCCTTGCTGATGGGAAAAGCCATAGAGGTAATCCTTCCTTTCAGCATCTCACCCATGCAGTGGTTATCAAAGAGTAATTGTTTGTCAACTCCCAGTGCGGCGAGTTCTTTCCACGGAAGTTGGTGTTCGTCGAACTTATACCGGCGGGCAAGTTTAGCGATACGCCCTTCATCGTTGAGTTCGCTGTTCTCCACCAGTTTTTTACCTTCCACTCCGGGGTCTTCCCCTTTTCGGATCTGGACTACGGCATTCAGTGTCTTTTCCAAAAGGACGAGAGGTACGAGAAAGAAACTGAAACTCGTGGGATTTTCGTATTGGTTCTTGAAATTGGTGAAGAACAGTTCCAGCGGTGAGGTACGATCCAGTTTGAGGAAGCTGCTGCTGTTCTTCTTGTCGGGGGGCACGATTTCAAGACTGCCGTCCTGCTCGTTCATCTTGGAAACGACTGCGGTCTTGTTCGTTCGCTTGTCGAGGATGGCCATTACATGCTCGTCCTGGCTCTGTTCTTGTTGTTCTTGCTTTTTTTTAACCATAAAATCAATAATTTAAGTGATACAATAATTAATCAATACCGGGTAAACTTTAGCCCGTCGGTGCGAATGTAGAACATTAAATTACAAAATATTATGTTTTAGATACCAGCGGAAATAAATGGCGGCAATTGGCGAGAATTGGCGAAAGAAGAAGTAATTGCATATCAAAAAGATTTGCAAAATCTCTTTATAGGCTAAGAGTATTATATGTTTTACAACAGGTTGGTTACTGGGATTGTATGTTATGTGCTAATTTATTAGTTCAAAGTACGATTATATCATCTTTCCTTTGTATTTTTGGGAAAAATAAGGTTAGTACTGCAATAATATAAGTTGCAAGTCCAAATTAACCAATAATGTTTAATACTATATTACTGAAAGTCATGGAACAACAAAAACATACAAAAAGGATATTTCCAGTAGTTTATATAACGCCAGAGATAAATAATGAAATTATATATTACTTATTATCAGCCTTTGATTGTGATAGAATTAGTAAACAATAACTTGGAGACATATGATTAGCAAAAGCCAAATACAGAAAGAGATTGTTGTAGAACCTGAAAGATTCCATATGCTTTCTAATGAGGAAAGGTTGCGTTATGATATTACGCCTAAAGAACGTTTAGCTTTAATGGATGAAGATACTTATGAGGAATTAGTCGCTATATGGGCATTTGCTTGCTTAAAATCTAAATATAAAGATGTATATAGAATTGGTGGTGCTGGAGATAAAGGAAGAGATGTTTGTGCGTATATTGATTTATCCGAAGATAAATATGATTTATATCAATGTAAACATTACAAGAATGCATTGACGTATTCTGATATTAATATCGAATTTGGTAAACTTATATATTATTCCTTTAGTAAAGCAATATCTGTACCATTGAAATACTATTTTGTAGCTCCTTTAGGAGTATCACCAAGTCTTCTTGATTTAATAAAAGATAAAGGCAAGCTACTGAAAGCTAAATTAAAGAATGATTGGGCTACCAAGATTCATAATAAGATAATAGAAAAAAAATCAATACCTCTTATTGGAGATCTATTAGAGTATTTTGATAATTTTGATTTTGGAATAGTAGACTGTATATCTCCTGATTATTTCATAGATGATCTTAGAAAAGAAGGACACTATTATTTCTTTTATTTTGGAGGTGGAATTAATAGCCTACCATCATATAATGTTTTAATGCCTAACGATGTTGCTATTAACGAAGTTGCATATATTAAACATTTATTAGATGCTTACACAGAAGACTCTTCCGCCAATATAACTGTTGATAATATTACTAATTCTGCATATAATAGGCACTTTTCTCGATCAAGAGAATCCTTTTACAAGGCAGAGTCTGTGGCAATGATAAGTAAGGAAATATCCCCAGCGACAGATGACGAGTTCGAGAAACTAAAAGATGATGTGTTAAATCATGTTGGAGATACATATGAAGAAGATTATAATTCTGGATATGAAAGAGTTAAGGCTGTTACTAAAGAAGCGTCACATTTTCAAGTTAAACAGAATTTGTTGGCACCCAAAATCGGAAGTAATGAATTGCGTGGTGTATGCTTTCAACTTTCAAACGAGGATAAATTGATATGGAAAATAAAACAATAAAATTGCTAAATAGTAATCTTGAAATCGCATTACGATTACTGGTTATTATGAATGTTTATAAAAAATCAATGGAAAGAGACAGGTTAGTAGCTTATGAATATTTTGTCATTCATTCTGGAGATATAGAGCATGCTCCTTCCAGCATTCATCCAGATATCCCATATAGGGCAAGTATTTATATTAGTAATCATCAAAATATATCTGATGCTTTAAATATTTTACTGTCAAAAGAATTAATTTTATTGAATGTCGAGAATGACAATTTTGAATATCAGATAACAAAAGCTGGGGAAATATTCGTACAATATATGACAAGTGAGTATTATAATAAACTTAATAATATAGCTCGTTGGATTTGTAATTATTTTGAGAATTTTTCCGATAGAGATCTGAACCTATATATTGAAAGTAATATTGGTAAGTGGGGAAATGAATTTACTAAAGAATCAATTTTAATGCAATAAAAATGGCAAATAAAGGTTTTTATATAAAGAGTGTTGTGGTAAAAGGAGAACAGGTTCAAGACACTCAAATTGATTTTGTTAAAGGTTGTAACGTAATTTATGGACCTTCTGATACAGGTAAAACCTCTCTTTATTCTGTTATAGAATTCTTATTGGGCAAATCCAGCAATCCTAAGATACCATTGGAAGGAAAAGGTTATACAGACTTTTTAATGGAGATTCATACATATGGAGAAGAAATTTACACTATATACAGAAAGTTGAATGGAACCTCGGTAAAAGTAAAGCCATGTTCAATTGTAGAATATTATGATAATAATATTAAATGTGAGGAATACAAAATTAATAGTCAGTCATCAAATAGCTATTCTTCGTTTTTGTTATCATTGCTGGATATTTCTGATATAAAAATAAAGATTAATCCAAGCAAACTTCACAAATTAACTTTCTCAACAATAAGACATTTAATTTTTATTGATGAAACAAGGATACTTAATGAAAAATCTCCTTTTTATACAGAAATAAATCCTGCTTTGTATCCTAAATGTCGCAATATTGTGTCATATTTAATGACAGGTCGTGATGACTCTTCATATATGCCTGAAGAAGATTTAAAGATCAGAAAATCAAGAATTCAAGGAAAAATAGATTATGTAGCAGAAGAAATAGAAAAGAAGAATAATAGAATTGTAGAAATAGGCGATATTTCATATGTAAACTTTAAAGATTCAAGATTATTGGAGTATTATAAAATGGAAATAGAAAAGGCCTCATCTGCATTATCTCAATTATATAAACAAAAAAAAGAAATAAGTTCAAACTTAGAAGATTTATCTTCTGAATTGATGTTCAATAATGAATTTTTGGAAAGAATGAAGCTATTGAAAGATCATTATAAGATTGATTTAGAAAGACTTGAATTTATAAACGAAGGAAGAAATTTGTATAAAGAATTAAGTTTTGCAAAATGCCCTCTATGTGGAGAGTTTATATCAAAAGAAATAGTGGAAGATATAGAATCTTCAAATTTTCTTAAGGCAATTCAAAACGAATATATTTCTATCAAATCGAAATATAGTGATATTGACAATCTTATAATAGAAAAAGAGAATGAAATAAAAACACTTCAGAGTAAAATATTAGAAATAAAAAATGAATTATCTAATCTAACAGGTAAGATAAACAAAATAGAACCCGACTTATCTCTATTGAAGGGAAGTTTAGAACAAGCTGAAATAAATATAGAAAAGAAAACAACATTAAAGAACTTGCAGAATGATGTACAAGCATTGTCAGTTCAGTTGAGCCAATTAAGAGACAACTTAGCAAATACTAAAGCTATACATCCAACAGAAAATAGAACTGATATTGCATCCGATTATATGGATATTGTAAAACAAATATTATTTGATTGGAAATTTCCAGATACGGAAACCATATCATTTGAATATCACCCTACTTTTGATTTTGTATTTAGTGGTAAGGGAAGACAGCTATATGGTAAAGGTAAACGAGCAGTTTCATTTACAGCAATAATGATTGCTTTATTAGATTATTGTTATAAGAAAAGTATTCCTTTTTCTCGCTTGCTTGTTATCGACTCCCCATTAACAGCTCATTATGACAAACATCAAGAAATAAGCAAAGAAGACCAACTTGACAATAGTATATTAAATGCTTTCTTTCGATACTGTAATGAGAAGACATGGAATTATCAATTCATAATGTTTGACAATAAGATTCCAGAAAACAAAGAATATATGAATAATATTCACATTGTAAAATTTGTAGGTAAAGGTGAAGTTGGCAGAAATGGTTTTTATATAGGAAAATAATCTATGAGTACAATAAATGAATATATAATAGAAAAACAGAATGAACAGCAAGAATTAAAATTAGCATCTTTGTTAGGCATAACCATTGATGAACTATCAAATACGAATTATGATATTTATGATGATGAAGGGCATGATGGTACCCTATATGGCTATATTATTAAATTCAATAGCAATTCGCCCAAAGATATATTGTGCAAAATAAGAGGATTAGATTCCAACAATCAAGTTTGGATTGATTTGTGGGATTTAGATAACTCATATTCAGAGGATTATGATGAATACAAATATGACTTAGAGTCCTCTACATATAATAGTTATTTATATTATAAAGATTCTATATCTAAAGTTATGATTCTATTATCTACTAAAATAGATAATCCTTTGCTATTAGAAATTTTTCATAGGCAAATCTATATTAGTGTAATATCATATTTTGAAACTTTTTTATGGTTGACTGTAGTTAATCTTACAAAAGCAAATCCTTTGTTTATTGAAAAAATAATAAATAGCCACCCTCTTTTCGAACAAGAAGAACATCTAAATAAAAGTAAGGAACAAAAAATCGAAATGACTAAAACTTTAATAAATAGTATACCTTATAGTGATTTAGAACACAAGGTGAGAAAATTATATAAGTCTGCTTTTGATATAGAAATACCAATAGATGATAAACTGGTAGAACATTTTAAAAATACAAGAAATCATCTTATACATAGAAGCGGATATAATAAACAAGGTAACAAAATAAAAGTTGATGCAATTGTAATAAAAGATTTGATAGAGATCTGTAATAAATTCGTAGATAATATTACAGAAAAACTTCATATTGATTCTTTACCTTTTTGAAAATAGTAAATATTATTTTTTCATAAAACAGCTTTTTTACGACAAGATTAAAAGTGTAATTTACTTAATTTCCAAAATTGCCGTAAAAAGCTGTTTTAGATCAAAACTGTTATGAAGTCTACTTTATTATTCACCTTCATTACCACCTAATAGATGTTTGAGTGCAGGATCATTTTCAATACGAATTAGCTCATTCTCTACAAGTTCCACAATATCCTGCTTGATTTGCCGGTAGTTGGCTTGTATCTGCTGCTCCATTGTATCATTGCCGTTCTCGTCCAGAAAGCTGCTGATTTCGGGTATGGGCTGATAAGCCGCCGTCTCCTTCTGTACCGCTTCATTATCCACTACTATCTGCGCATGGAAAATTTTCTGCTCTATTGTCTCGCCGAAATTATCTGCTACTGCACCGACAAACATTCCTTGCGAAAGTGTACTGATTTTGCTGGCAGGTATCAGGCTGTCCAGTTGGGTGCTGATGGAAGTAGACGTATCGTTACGGTTGATGCTCATGGATTCCCGCTTTTGAAGAATTTTCCCGAACCTTTCCGACAGTGTTTTGGCGGTTTCACCTACCACTTGACCGCTGAAAACATTACCAACAGTTGACATGATTACGGCGGCCTCCTTGTCTCCGTAATCGCGCTTTAACTGGCTGAAGTCCTGAAAGCCCAACACAACCGCCACTTTATTACTTCGTGCCGTGGCAATCAGATTATCCAAACCTTTAAAGAAAATTGTGGGTAACTCGTCGATAATCACACAGCTTTTAAGCTGTTTCTTCTTATTTATCAGTTTAACGATTCTCGAATTATAGAGTCCCAACGCTGCCCCATAGATGGAAATTCTATCGGGATTGTTGCCCACACATAACACTTTCGGTTCCTTCGGATTGTTAATATCCAGCGTAAAGTCACTGCCGGACATGACCCAGTAGAGTTGCGGACTTATCAACCTGGACAACGGGATTTTAGCGGATGCTATCTGGCCCATCAACTGTTCGGCAGCTCCCCCTTTCCATGCGTCAACGAACGGACTCAAATAATTCTCCAAATCAGGATAGCTTGTCAGAATGGTGAATACGTCTTCATACCTTTTATTAAGCAATTCAATGGCATGTGGGAACGTGCAATACTTGCCGTTTTCATACAATTTCAAAAACCATATAATGGCAGTGAACAGGACGATTGGAGATTCCACAAAGAAGTCCCCCTGCTTCTGCACCCAGCTTTTATTGAGATTAAGCATGATTGTGTAACTCGATTCGTAAGCATCGGAAATATCCGTCATCAGTTCCGGTGCCAACGGGTTACAACGGTGGCTTTTTCTCGGATTATCAAAGTTTATTACATAAAATTTAGGCGGAACCTTGTAACGGTGCCGATACTTAATCAGATGGTTATAGGCGATAATGGATAAATCATCAAACTTGAAGTCATATATGTAAAGTGCATAGGCTTTCTCGATAGTCTGTTTAATGAATTGATTGACAATCGCATAGGATTTCCCGCTGCCGGGAGTTCCAAGTATCATTGTCGCACGAAAAATATTTACTAAGTTAATAAACCCATTATACATTTTTCCCTTAAACCAGAATTTCGTGCGCAGGTTAACGGAATATTCATTTTCCATTAATTTTGTCTCTTGCAAAAAAGACTCGTTTTCCGTATTGAAAACGTCTTCAAGCAGATTGTTTTTGAGCAAACGGCTTATCCATAAACCGGACGCCAGCAGACAGAAGAAACCTCCGGTCAGTGTCGTGGTATAAAGCACGGCACAGAGACCGGATGAAGTATTGACGGACAGTAGCCACCAGTTGAAGAAAAACAACAGGGTGCCTGATATGGCCGCAATGATAATCCGCCTTCATGTGATTTCATGTTTCTTCACTCCTTTGTTGCCCATGCAGGACAGACCGAGGAAAAGGGCACAAAATAGCTTTGTGTAAAGCAAGGATGAAAACAGTCCGGTGGTACGTTGGAAATTGGATAGTATCTTATTTACTATATCGAGTGTTCAGCCCATCTCGTAAAGCCAGCCGTAACAAAACCAATAAATGTGTATCGCCAAAAATAAAAAACTGATGGCCCGCATAAAGTCCGTGACTTTGGCAAGACCTCTTAAATCATCTTCATTTTGCATAATTGTAACTATTAAAATTAAACTTCTTGTTCTATACCTTTATTATATTATATCCTGCGCCTGCGCTTCTTCTTTTTCTTGCGCCCATAGCGGAAGGCCGGATCAATGTACTCGTGCGTATGGTCGTCTTCCATAAGTACGGAGAAAATATTAACGGCACCGAGTGCGAATGTATCAATCAGACTTCCTGATGATTCACTCTGATGATGGCTTTGTTTTTCCTGCTGTCGATATTCCTCGCTTTCCTGCCTTTCTTCCGCTCCCGTTTCCCTTTCCTGCCGGGACGGTTCCTGCTCCAGTTGCGGTATCAGTTTATCACGGTCTGCATCCGGGTTGTTGAACAATTCGTTGAACACATTGGCTGAAAAGGTTTTGCCCAGACGTGAACCGTTGAACACTGTTCGGTTCGCATGGTCTATAAACGTGATGCCATAAAGACGTCCTTCGGGATTGATACGGTAGATGACTTCTATATCCACCTTTTTCAGCCTGCGTGCAAAGTCTTCTTTCGTGCCAATGTCCTGCATGGCATTGATGATTTCTCTCCGTGCCCTTTCAGTAAGATTGTCTTTCTTCACCTTTTCAGCACAAGTGGCAAACTTCTTTTGCAGTGCTTCATAACCGAATACTTTGCCGAACTTACTGGACTTGAAAGGTGTCCCCGCCTGCTGCCCGTCATCGTCCAAAGCTCCGTACATGATGCCGTGGTATTCCTTTCCGTCCACGCTTCCCCTGACCTCGTAAGCGGTTACGTTGTACAGATTCAGAAGGGTGTTGTATTCGGCAAGCGAATGGAAATTGTAACATTCCAGCAAGGTGCGGGCGGTATGCTTTACCTGCATTTTCACATCACCTTTCGGATAGTTCACCTTTTGTAGACTTACCAGTTCCCGCTCGCCATGTTCTCCGAGTGTGGGATGAAGCCCGTACTTCACTTCCATTTCACGACAGATGTTCTGTGCCCGGATAGCTTCCCGGTTGTGGTCTATCTTTTCACCCTGCTCGTTGATGCGTACCGATACGATGTGCATGTGCTTGCGGTTTATGTCTTCGTGCAGCCAGACAATATAAGGCTGGTTCCCGTACCCGAACTTTTCCATGAACTCCTGCGCTAATACGGTCATCTGTTCCTCCGAGAGAATGTCTTTCGGGGAAGGATTCAATGAGATATGAATAACCGGTTTCCTGACGTGCGAGTTCAGTGCGATGTAAGGTTCAAAAGCCTGTACGCAGTTTTCTATCGGAACATTGCCTGAAGTGTCCGCCGCAATTTTTGGGTGTCACAATACCTTTGCCGTACCGTCATCCACCTTTATTTTATTATAGGCTATCACTCCGTAGAATGAACTGCCTGATGTAACATTCGGCACCATGACATTATTCCTTTTTAGTAAGATACTCCTTTTCGTACCGCTTTGTCAGTTCGATAACCTGCTTGCATACTTCTTCCAGTTTACGGGTTTCTTCGGCAAGTTTGTAGAGAAATGCAAGTGATTTCTTCTCCCCGTAAATAGTGTGGATAGTCTTTACACACTGATTGTAGTTGTTTCCTATTCTTCGGAACTGCTGATAGAAAGCGGTGAGTTGTGCATAATATTCCTGCGCTTCCTTATCAATCTTCACTACTTTGAACTCTCAACCGAAAACACGGGCGAAGATAAATTCGGCCTTGTTCTTCATGCCGGACTGCTTGAACATGGAGATAAACTTTTCGTCTTCCTCGTCATTGAGACAGAGGTAATAGCGGTGCGTGCGCGGGTCTGCCAGCACCTTACGCCCTGCGGCGTTACGGATTCTTGTTTCATCTTTCATAACATGAAAATTTTAAAAGGTTCGACTTGGGAGAACCTTTGCCCCCGAAACACCTTTCGGGCGAGACTTTCAGCGGTTGGAAATATTTTCAACCGCTGAAAGTACACCTCGCTATATGCTGACGCATATTAAAATCCGGCTGGGTCGGATTATAGGTCTAAAGGATTGTTTTACGTTCTCTGCCGAGAACGGGCTGCGCTCTCCCGGCGACAAAGGTAGAGAGTTTTTTCTGTCCGCGCATTATGGCGGTTCCCGCCAACAGCCGCCAATAAATGACTTTGAAACGGCGGATACTTCACAGATGCTCTTTTTGAGGTTTATTTGCAGCCGGATAGCTATTCGATTATCCATTTGAACAGATAAACAGCTTGGTATTCGGACAACTATCCGGGTAACTATATGGATAACTGTCTGAACGGATAAACAGATATTCAGACCGGTATCTATTCAGATACACAACCATACATATATATAAATGTATAGACGGATAAACAGATATCTGAATATATAAGTGCCTGAATATGTACTTAGCTATATAGCTATTTAGCTATTCAGATGAATAAACAGATAGCTGCATAGATGAATAGCTTTATAGCTACATCATTAAACAGCTACATGCGCAGATAGCCGGATAGCTAAACAGCTATGTAGATAACTGTATAAGCAGCTATGTAACTGGCCGGATAAGCAGGCAATGAAACAAGTAACCGGACAGACAGCCGAATGGATAAGCGGCTATCCGTCCGGAAATCAATAAATCCGATTATTCACTTACTTAAATTTGTAACAATGGAAAAGGAAAAGAAAACAGTATTCGTTTCATTCGCTACCCAGAAGGGCGGCGTGGGTAAATCAACATTTACCATTTATGCGGCATCATGACTGCATTATGTGAAAGGACTGAACGTAGCGGTGGTGGATTGTGACTATCCGCAACATTCGATTATGAAACAGAAAAAACGGGATATGGAAGTGGTAAAGACCACACCCGTTTATCAGAACCTCCTGGTGGAGAAGGCCGGACGGTTGAAGAAAAAGGCTTATCCGGTCATCGGAAGCACTCCGGCCAGCGGCATGGCGGACTGAAGGGCATTTGAAGAAAAAGCGGATACTCCTTATGATGTTGTACTGTTCGACCTGCCCGGCACAATGGGCAGCGACGGGGTTATCGCCGCAATCAGTGCGCTCGATTATCTGTTCGTGCCTATAAAGGCAGACCGCCTGGTGCTGGAAAGCACACTGAACTTTGCAACCACCATTAATGACCGGCTGATAAAAACCGGCTTATCCTCCCTGAAAAGGCTGTGCCTGTTCTGGAACATGGTGGATCGCAGGGAACGCACGACCTTGTATGACATCTATCAGCAAGGATTCTCCCTGTTGGGATTGGACTGCCTGAAAACACGTATTCCCGTGCGCAGCAACTTCACCAAAGACTTGTCCGCTACGGGCGGCCCTGTTTATCGGAGTACGCTGTTCGCTCCCGATGCGACCTTCACTAAAGAGTGCGGTTTTGATACGTTCATGGATGAAATCATATCTATACTTAAAACCGAATAGTCATGGCGAAGAAAACAAGCGGACAAAATCCGGTGGATGAAGCATACCTGCGCAGCCTGATGGCGGGCGTTCCTTCGGAGTCTTCTTTATCTCCACCGCCTTCTGTGACCGGAGAGAGCAGCAAAAATAGAGAAACCGCTTTATCCGATGAGAAGGGAAAAGCGGATGACGGCGTGAATGAAACTGTAAGGGGTGTTTCCGATACGGATGATACCGGCTGGCCGGAAGTGATTGTGGAAAAACCGTCACCGAAAACGATACGCACGGCACTGGCCGACTTCATCCGCAGGTTTCTTACCCCCTATAAATGCGAAGGCAGACAGGGAGTGTATATCGACAAGGAACTGCACCAGAAAATATCGGTTATTGTCGGGATTGCGGGAAAACGACAGTTGACCGTAGGTAACTATATAGATAATGTGTTGAAGGAACATTTCGAGAAACATTCGGAAGAGGTGAAGACCTACCTTCAAAAGAGTTATAACAAAATATTTTAGGTTATGGATATACTATCAGGTTACTATGAAGCCGGGATCGTTCTGTTCTGGCTGCTGTTCGCCTATCTGTTCATGGACAAGTTCCTGTTCAGGG
>ERZ1673739.1568-NODE-1568-length-24113-cov-32.440519_pt1 | contig 24113 bp, 20 predicted proteins | sample MGYA00580210_ERZ1673739 | MGnify/ENA primary metagenome ERZ1673739 (study PRJEB41218, sample SAMN15661749) | gut metagenome | host: Homo sapiens | place: Canada: London | collected 2015-08-20/2019-03-30 | study: EMG produced TPA metagenomics assembly of...
CTAGGAGGAGAGTTTTGTGGGAAAGAATTTGAATCAAGCAAAAGCAAATGCGGTTCGATACACGAAGAAGAAGGTTGAGCACTGGCAGGTTGTTTCCCTTGCGCTGGCCGGATACGACGCAGTTTCTATTGTGATTGCATTTTTTCTGGCACTGTGGTTTCGGTTTGACTGCAGATATTCTATGATCCCAAAGGAATTTTTGGGAGCATACCTTAAATTTATTGGTATATATGTTATATTTTCGTTATTCGTATTTTGGCATCTACGTCTGTACAACAGTATCTGGAGATTTGCAAGCTATAGTGAGTTAGTACGTATGATAGTTGCAACAGGTATTTCAAGTTTGTTTCATTGTACAGGTATGACGCTTTTTTTTGGAAGAATGCCGCTTTCGTATTATTTTTTCGGAACGGTGATCCAGTTTGGTATGACGCTGATGGTACGTTTTGCCTATCGGTTTGTTTTACTGGAGAGAAGTAAGCGGCGTAAAACAGAAGAGATCGCAAAAGCGAAGCGGGTACTTCTGATCGGGGGCGGAAAGGCCGGTCAGATCATCCTGCGGGATATCAAGACCGCAAAAGAGCTGAAGGATATTGTCTGCTGTATTATTGACGATAACCCGAATAAATGGGGAAGGTACATCGAAGGGGTGCCGATCGTCGGCGGTCGGGACGATATCTTATCGTGTGTGGAACGCTATAAGATCGACAAGATCATTGTAGCAGTACCGAGTGCTACGGCAGAGGAAAAAAGAGATATTCTGAACATCTGTAAAGAGACGGGATGTGAGCTGAAAAACCTGCCGGGCGTGTATCAGTTCCTGACCGGAGAGGTCAAGGTGAGCGCTCTGCGGGATGTCGACGTGGAGGAGCTGCTGGGACGGGAGCCGATCAAAGTAAATATGGAAGAGATCCATGCGTTTATTCATGGCAAAAAGGTGATGGTGACCGGAGGCGGCGGAAGCATCGGATCCGGACTTTGTCGTCAGATCGCATCGTATCAGCCGAAACAGTTGATCGTGTTTGATATTTATGAAAACAATGCATATGATATTCAACAGGAATTGAAAAAGAAATATCCGGATCTGGATCTGGTGGTCCTGGTTGGTTCCATTCGGGATTCCAGAAGGATCAATGCGGTATTTGAGACGTATCGGCCAGAGGTGGTGTACCATGCAGCTGCTCATAAACATGTGCCACTGATGGAAGACAGCCCATGCGAATCCATCAAAAACAATGCGATCGGAACGTATAAGACGGCCTATGCGGCGATGATGAACGGCTGTCAGAGATTTGTTCTGATCAGCACGGATAAGGCGGTCAATCCGACGAATATTATGGGAGCGAGCAAGCGTCTGTGTGAGATGATCATCCAGTCTTTTGATCGTATGATCAAAGAGGGGACACCGGAGAAGCTGCCGATTCTGTATGCCCATGCAGATGATGAAGACGGAGCAATGGTGCAGCAGGAATTCCCGAAAGATATCAAGACAGAGTTTGTGGCAGTCCGTTTTGGAAATGTGCTGGGAAGCAATGGTTCGGTGATTCCACTGTTTAAAAAGCAGATTGAAGCGGGAGGACCGGTTACAGTGACTCATCCGGATATTATCCGTTATTTCATGACGATTCCGGAAGCGGTCAGCCTTGTCCTGCAGGCAGGGACATATGCGCATGGTGGGGAAATCTTCGTATTGGATATGGGAAGTCCGGTGAAGATCGATACTTTAGCAAGAAACCTGATCAAGCTGTCCGGACTGAAACCGGATGTGGATATCAAGGTGGAATATACGGGATTAAGACCGGGAGAAAAGCTCTATGAAGAGAAGCTGATGGCAGAAGAAGGGTTGAAGAAGACGAGGAACGAACTGATCCATATCGGATGTCCGATTCCGTTCGAAGTCGAAACATTTTTAAAAGAGCTGGAGACATTAATGGGTATGGCATACATCAATGCAGACAATATTCGGGAAAAAGTAGCTGAAATCGTGAAGACGTACCACCCAGCAGGCGAACATGGAAGCGAGAAAAAGGGCGAAGTGTATGAGAGATTGCTGGGGGAAGAGAGTGTGTAAAAAGACAATATAGGAGTAGGGCATATGTCAATTGATAAAAAGAAGATTGGAAAAATATTGAAAGTGACAGCAATTGGCACAGGAGTCACTTTTTTGGGGTTGAATATGATTGCAAAAAAGAAAAAAGGGGATTCCGTTTTTGAAAAAGAAAAAGATCAGAAAAATCCTTTTGCTGGGAAAAAAGTTGTTTTTGTAGAAGATGAAAGTGATGAAGAGAATGCAGATGGTGTCAGAGGTCATTTGGAAGCAGTTGGAGAAACTAAAAAAAGTAAAGGAATTTATGACAGATACATTAAGAGAGCCATAGATGTTGTGCTCTCTTTTGGTGGATTAGTGGTCTTATCTCCTATTTATGCGGGAATTGCAATTGCAATTAAAATAGATGATCCAGGACCTGTATTCTTTACGCAGAAAAGAGTAGGGCAGAATAAAGAATTTTTCAAAATACATAAATTCCGTAGTATGAAAATGAATACGCCACATGATGTGCCAACTCATATGTTGGGAGATCCGGATCAGTACATTACAAGAGTTGGAAAATTTTTAAGAAAACACAGTCTGGATGAGCTTCCGCAGATTTGGGACATTTTTATCGGAAATATGTCTGTTATTGGCCCGCGTCCGGCTCTTTGGAATCAGGATGTGCTGATTGCAGAACGTGAGAAATATCACGCAAATGATGTAAAACCAGGATTGACAGGCTGGGCGCAGATCAACGGAAGAGATGAGCTGGAAATTCCTGTAAAAGCGAAGTTAGATGGAGAATATGTGGAAAAAGAAAGCTTACTCTTTGATATCAAGTGCTTTTTGGGAACGATTGGTTCTGTGTTAAGTTCAGATGGAGTTGTAGAAGGTGGAACGGGAGAACTAACTAAAGCAGGAATAGAGGATGAGAGAGAGATTTCTCCAGAAAAGGCAGCACAGCAAATTAAAGCCGGAGCAAAAGTTATGGGGGCTTTATCTGCTGCTATGCTGGGAATGGCAGGGATTGTTAGTTGGATATTTTTCCGTAAAGATACAACAAAATTAGATAAAAAGAAGCATACTGTAGTAAAAAGATGGGTGCTGTTAGGTGCCATTTTTGAAAGCATTGCAATCGTATTCGTCAATATTAAGGGACGGGTAAAAATGGGAGATGACTTTGTGAATGGTAGTTCTGAAGAAGGGGAGAAAACAATCCAGCCAGTGGGAAACATAGGATACAAAAAGGTGCTGATCACAGGTCAGGGAAGCTATATTGGAACTGCTGTGGAACGTTGGTTATTGAAAGATAAAGATCATTATCAAGTAGATACTTTAGATATGCAAGATGAGACATGGAGAGACACAGATTTTTCCCAATATGATGTGGTTTATCATGTTGCAGGAATTGCACACGCAGATGTAGGAAATGTAACGGAAGAGCAGAAACAGTTATACTATAAAGTCAATACCGATTTGACAATAGAAGTTGCGGAAAGAGCTAGGCAGGCAAAAGTAAAACAGTTTATATTTATGTCATCTATGATAGTATATTCTGGATGTAAAGAGAATTTTATTACCTCAGAAACTGAGCCTTGTCCTTTGAATTTTTATGGTGATAGCAAATGGAGGGCAGATCAGAAAATACAGGAAATGGATGCAGAGAACTTTAAAGTTGTAGTATTACGTCCACCTATGATTTATGGAAAAGGATCAAAAGGAAATTATCCTCAATTAGCAAAATTAGCATCCAAATTACCAGTATTTCCAATTGTAAAGAATCAAAGATCCATGCTTCATATCGATAATCTGTGTCAGTTTGTGAAATTGATGATTGACAACGAAGAACACGGAGTGTTCTTCCCACAAAACGGAGAATATTCGAATACGTCTGATATGGTGCAGATGATTGCGGAAGTAAAGGGACATAGAATTATCATGATTCCATTCGTTGGCATATTCATAAAATTGTTGGAAAAGGTTCCGGGGAAAATAGGAGGATTAACGATAAAAGCATTTGGAAATTCTTCTTATGACATGAGTATGAGTGAATATAAGGAAAACTATAGGGTGAACAGTCTGAGAAAATCAATTGTTTTAACAGAAGGTACCCATCTGGAGGAATAGAAAATGTCTAAGAAAAAGCACATCTTAGTAGTAAGTCAGTATTTTTATCCAGAACCATTTCGAATCAATGATATTTGTTCAGAATGGGTAAAAAGGGGATATCAAGTAACTGTACTGACAGGAATTCCAAATTATCCACAAGGAAAATATTATGACGGATATGATTTGACACACAAAAGAATGGAAGAATGGAATGGCGTAAAAATAGTACGAATTCCGTTGACTGCGAGGGGAAATAATTCGATAGGTCTTGCCTGTAATTATTTGTCGTTTGTAGTGTCCGGTTATCTTTGGAAGTGTCTGACAAAAATTAAGGCGGATTATGTATTCACATTTGAAGTGTCACCTATGACGCAAGCTCTGATAGGTGTGTGGTATGCTAAAAAGTATAAAATTCCTCATTATCTTTATGTGCAGGATCTCTGGCCGGAAAATGTGGAGATTGTAACAGGAATTCATAGTCCTTTGGTCTTAAGGCCGATCGGAAAAATGGTGGATTATATCTATGCGCATTGTGATCATATTTTTGCAACTTCTCCAAGTTTTGTAAAAGAGATACAAAAGCGCTGCAGGGATAAAAATAAAGTGAGTTATTGGCCACAATACGCAGAAGAATTCTACTGTCCGGTAGAAAAGAAATATACTCCTGAAATTCCAGATGATGAGATGTTCAAAATCATTTTTACTGGAAATATCGGGCAGGCACAAGGTTTGGAAATACTTCCAAAAGCAGCACAGAAATTAGAAAATGTGAAATTTGTAATTGTAGGTGATGGAAGAAACAAAGAAAATTTTCTGGAAGAGATAAAACGGTTAGATGTACAAGATAAGTTTATAATGATTGACAGACAGCCACAGGAAAAAATACCAGAGTTATTAGCTTGCTGCGATGCAGCTTTTGTTTCTTTTATGGATAATGAATTATTCACGAAAACAATTCCAGCAAAATTACAATCTTATATGGCATGTGGAATGCCGATTATTGCATCTGCATCTGGAGAGACAAAGCGTGTTGTAGAAGAAGCAGAGTGTGGTCTTTGCAGTGAGATTGGAGATGTGGGTGGATTGTGTCAGATTATTGAAAAAATGAAGGAAAAAGATTTACAAGAGATGGCAGAAAAATCCAGAGGATATTATTTAGATAATTTTGAAAAGAAAATGCTTATGGATGAGATGGAAGAGTATTTGAGATAAATGAAAGACTAAAAAAAAGTAAGGGGAGTAGGAATGGCGAATATCACTGTAATTATATTAACAAAAAATGAAGAAAAAAATATAAAAGCAAGCATAAAGTCAGCAAAGCAAATTGCGGATCGCATTATTATAGTAGATTCAGGAAGTGACGATAATACAGTTGATATCGCAAAAAAACTAGGGGCAGAAACTTACTATCATGAATGGAGTGGACATGCAAATCAGTTCAACTGGGCATTAGATCATTGTAATATTCAAACAGAGTGGGTGTTTCGTTTAGATGCAGATGAGAGGATATCCCATGAACTTGCAGAAGAAATAGAACAACAAGTAAAACATTCAAAAGGCATAGATGGATATGAAATGCGCTGGAGAGTTTATTTTATGGGAAAATGGATTCGACATGGGGGGACGCATAAACCATATTTTCTTCGAATGTTTCGATATGGAAAAGGCCGTGTAGAAAATAAATTGATGGATGAACATATTCTGGTTGACGGGAAGGTGGAAAAATTGTCAGGAGATTTAATCCATTATGATTATAAGGGGTTGGATGCATGGCTCAATAAACATATCTGGTATAGTCAATTGGAATTGCAGATGTATGAAACACAACGAGAGGATACAGGTGGTAATGTAATGCAGAAAAAGAAACGAGGGTTTTATTATAAATTACCTATGTTTTTAAGAGCAAGAGTTTACTATTGGTATCGTTATTATGGACAATTGGGATTTTTGGATGGAAAAGAAGGGAAGATATACATTTATCTTCAAGCATATTGGTATCGATTTATAGTAGATGCGAAGTTGTATGAAAATAGAAGGAATAATTAAATGAAAACAATAGCAATTTTATGTGGACGCTATCTTCCAGGATATAAGGATGGAGGACCAGTTCGTACCTTGATTAATTTGACAGAATGTCTTGGAGAAAAATATCGATTTAAAATAATAACCAATGACAGGGATCATGGAGATTTAAAAGCATATGAAAACATCAGATATGATTCTGCAAATAAGATAGGAAAAGCGGAAGTTTGGTATGTGAGACCGAAAGGATTCACATTATCAAGTTTGCAGAAAATGACAGAGGACGCAGACTTAATTTATGTATGTGGTCCATATAACGATTATGCGTATAAGACCTTATTTTTAAAAAGAATTGGAAGAATAAAGAAGTCAGTTGTAGTTGCATCTATGGGGTCATTTTCAGCAGGAGCACTTCAGATTAAGTCCCATAAAAAAAAGATATTTGTGTTTCTTTTTAAAAAGCTAGGATTGTTTAAAAGTATTACTTGGAGTGTTACATCACAAATAGAAGAAAAAGACGTAAAAAATATTATTGGGGAAAAGACAAAATGTATTATTGCGGAAGATTTACCAAGACGTGTACCAGATATAGAGATAAGAAGAGAACAGAAGTTTAAAATAGTTTTTGTTTCACGTATATGTGAAATGAAAAATTTAATGTATGCGATAGAAATTATTTCAAAGTTAGAAAATAGAATACAGTTTGATATCTATGGGACTTTGGAAGATAAAAAATATTGGGATAAATGTAAAAGATTATTGGAGCAGTTACCGAGAAATATAGTATGGGAATATAAGGGAATGGTAGATTCACAAGAAGTGGTAGAGACATTTTCTCAATATGATGTTTTCTTATTTCCTACAAAAGGTGAAAATTATGGGCATGTAATTTTTGAAGCATTGGCAGGAGGATGTATTCCAATTATTAGCGATAGAACTCCTTGGAATGATATTGAAGAGGCTGGATGTGGAAAAGTAATATCTCTTTTAAACCAAGAAGAATATGTAAAAGCTCTTAAGAAAATTTTCACCTTAAATAATCATGATATCATTCAAATGAGAAAAAAAGCACACCAATATGCCAAAGGAAAATATGAGGAAAGTACAAAAAATACGGGATATTTGAAAATATTTAGATAGGATAGATAATGATGAAAATATTATGGCTAACGAACATTCCATCACCATATAGAGTGAAGTTTTTTAATGAATTAGGAAAAAAATGCGATCTGACAGTTATATTTGAAAAAAGAAGTTCTAGTGAGCGAGATGAAAGTTGGAAAAATTTTCAATTAGATAATTTTAAAGCAATTTTCTTATCGGGAAAAAGTGTAGGAGTAGCAGAAGCTATTTGCTTTTCAATTGTGAAATATATTAAAAAAGAATATGATCATATTGTTGTTACAAATTATTCAGATCCAACAGGGATTATTGCGGTTATGTATATGAAAAGTAAAGGAATCCCTTATGAAATAGAAGGTGATGGAGCGTTTCCTACTTTGAAAAATAATAGGCTAAAAGAAGCAGTAAAAAAATTTATTCTATCTAAATCAGACATATGTTTTAGTACAGCTAAAATGCATGACAAGTATTATATAGTAAATGGTGTATCTAAAGAAAAGATAGTACGATATCCATTCACATCAATATGTAAAAATGAAATACTAGAAGGTCCTGTAGACTCAGAGATAAAGCAACAATTAAAAAATCAGTTAAATGTAAAAGAACAATATATGATTTTGGCAGTTGGTCAATTTATTTTTCGTAAAGGATACGATAATTTAATAAAAGCAGCATCTTATTTGAATGAAAATTATGGAATATATATAGTGGGTGGAGAAGCCCCAGAAGAGTATAAAGAAATTACAAAAAAATCTAATTGCCAAAATGTACACTTTGTTGGTTTTAAAAAGAGTGAGGAGTTGACTGAATATTATAAAGCAGCAGATATATTTGTTCATCCTACAAGAGAAGATATATGGGGGTTAGTGGTAAATGAGGCAATGGCAAAAGGGTTGCCAGTTATAACAACAAATAAATGTATTGCAGGGTTAGAGATGGTTCAAAATAATGTAAATGGAACGATAGGTGAGGTAGATGATATTCAGTATTTAGTGACTTCAATTAAGAAATGTTGTGATAAAAAAGAAGAATATGCATTGAAAGCTATAGAAACAGCGAAGCAATATACAATTGATAGTATGGTTTCACGTCATTTAGAGATATGGGATAATAAAGGGAAAAATTATGTTAAATAAAATCAGAGTTAATCTACCAGGATTTAGTAAAATAGACTACTTTTTTTTAGTACTCTTTTTTTTGGGCTTTTTTCACTCATCATTAGGTTTTCTTTTTAATTTTGCATTACTATATTACTGGAAATTTGGTACAGAAGGTTGTTTAAAATCTTTAATTTTTTTAACAACAAGAGGAGTATTGAATCCATCTGTAGCATCTCAAGCCAGTATTCAGTCATTCCGTTGGATTATTGTTTTGGGAGCTTCTTTTTTAATTTTACGATATTCTAATATTAAAAATATTAAATTCAAAAATAAATATAATAAAATATTATTATGCATAATTGCATTTTCATCAGTTACAGCTATGTTTAGTTTAGTTGTGAGTTCTTATCCTACAACAGCAATTTTTAAAATAATGTCCTTTTTGTTGGCTTTTTCTGCAGTAATGAAGGGGGTTGCATCTACCAGGGAACATGTTAATTGGAATGATTTTTTTGTGTCTTTGTATGGAATATTATATATTATCAGTATCATAATGATTCCATTTAAGCAATTTCGTGTTGTAAATGATGACTTTCAAGGAATGTTTAATCATGTAAATATATTTGGAATTATTAGTGTTCTTTTTTTAGCTGCATTGTTAAATTCTCAATTTTACAAAAAATATAAAATTTTGAGAATATTTATGATTTGTGCAATATTTTTTATGGAATATTTGTCGGCATCAAGAACAGGGATGTTTTCTTGTATAATAGTTTGTGTAATATATATATTCAGTAAAAAGAGAGGTTTACCAAAGATAGCAGGAATTATTTTATTGTTGTGTATTATTACTTTCTTTTTTCCCCAAAATTTACTGTCTAATATAGAACAAGGAGTCAATGAATTTATATATAAAAATAATGCAACAAGTATTATAGATTCGAGAGAAGAGACCTTGGAATTATATTATTCAAAATTTAATGCAGAACCGATATGTGGAACAGGATTTATGGTACCATATGATTCAACAGTGCGTGATTATACATTAAGTTTTGGATTATTGGTAGAACCAGGGAATTTATTGTGGACATTGTTAGGTGATACGGGGATTGTAGGGACTTTTATATTTATATTATTTTTTGTTGTTATGCTATTTAATGGAAAAATGTCTAGAGTATATTTGATTGCCGCGGTATTTTTGATTTGTATGGGAGAGATGGTGTTTTTTAGTGTAAATAATATGGCGATTATTATATATTTAATACTTGCAATTTATGTTTTTGATGAACAATCATATCAGAAAAATAGATTAAAATTGGAGAAGAAAAAATGAATATAGCTTTTGTAACACCACAATTAAAAATAGGAGGATATGAAAAGGTTGTTATAAATTATGCAAATGCATTTTGTACAATGGGACATAAAATTACTATAATTTGTGGTTTTAAAGAAGGAGAATACGAAAAACAATTAAATCCGCAGATAGAAATTATAGAATTTAAAGCACGATTAAGAACCTTTTTAATACCACTCATTAAATATTTAAAAAGAAATAAAATTGATATTTTATATGTTCCGTTTCATACATATACAAGCGTTGCTGTGATTGCTAAAATGATTGCAAGATCGAAAGTAATTATTTATAGTGCAGAACATGGATTTGAAAAGGAATCTCAAAAAATTGTACGAAAGACGATGAAACATTTTATAAAAAAAGCAGATGTTTTAATTGCAGTGAGTGAGACTGTTGCAAAATATGATGCGGAGCAATTTGGAATTGATCGCAATAGATACTATATATTTGATAATCCAGTGTACAACTCAGAAGACTATAGTGATGGTATAAAATGTGTATGGTTAGATGAACAGAAGTGTCCGGTGTTAGTAACATCTGGACGTTTGGCAAAAGATAAACATATAGATATTCCAATCAAAATTGTTGCAGAAGTGTCTAAAACAAGAAATGTAAGTCTTTTAATATTAGGAAATGGTATAGAAAAAGAACATTTACTAGATCTGGTGGAAGAGCTACAAATTTCGGATATTGTTCATTTTGAAGGTTTTGTATCCAACCCAATTAGTTATATAAGTAAATGTGATATATATCTGCAAACTTCCGAAATAGAATCGTTTGGAAATGGAGTTGTAGAAGCTCAATATTGCAATATACCAGCTATTGTTACAGATTGCGGGGGACCAGTTGAATTGATTGAAAATGGTAAATATGGTGTGAATATAGGATCCTTCAATTCAGAAGAAGTTATTTCCAATGGAGTTCAGGCAGTATTAAATATTTTAGATAAAAAGATTATGTTTCATGGATTACAGGAACGAACCCGAAAATATGATGCATTAAATTTAGAAAAACAATTTATGGAGCCATATTATGAATGTACTAAAAAAAATTAAGAAAAGTATTTTATTAGTTGTAATAAATAATTTATTAACGGGTACTCATTTTTTTGAAATAAAGTGGTTTTTATTAAATCAGTGTGAAGGAATTTCAATAGGAAAAAATACCAAAGTTGTAGCTCCGATTTACATACCTATATATAGCAATTTAGAAATAGGAGATAATACATGGGTTGGAAAGAATTTTTCATTAGAAGGTAATGGAACAGTGATAATAGGAAATCAGTGCGATTTAGGACCTGATGTGACGTGTGTTACAGGAAGTCACAGAATTGGTTCTAAAGATAGAAGAGCGGGAGTTGGATATAATGGAACTGTAGATATTGGTGATGGAACATGGATTGGAACAAAAGCTGTTTTATTAGTGAATAATAGAATCGGTAAAGGATGTGTAGTAGGGGCAGCATCAGTTGTAACTAAAGATATAGAAGATAATGGAGTATACGCTGGATGTCCTGCAAAATTGATTAGATATTTAGATGAGGAAGAGCTATGAAAAAAATATGTTTTGTTGCAGAATATATGCTTTGTGGAGGGACTGAAAAATCTTTATTATCATTATTACCACTTTTAGATAGAAATAAATATGATATTACTCTTTTATTGCTGAAAAAGAAGGGAGATTTAATTGCAGAACTTCCAGAGGATATTAAGGTACAGGAAATACCGTTACCAAAAGAAATAGAAGATGAACTGTTATATGGTAGAAAAAAAGCTCTAATACAGACATTGAAGAAAGGAAAAATCATACAAGTATTCAAAAAAATTATAGACGGATTAAGGATGTTGATAAATACAAAATCTGATGTGGGAAGAAGAGTATGGTATTATAAAAGTATTAAAAATAAAATACAGGAGTATCCAGAAAAGTTTGATATTGTGGTAGATTATATGGGCTATGGTTTATTTAATTCTTACTATGCAGCAGAGAAGATACAAGGAAAAGTAAAAATTAGTTGGGTACATTTCGAACCTAAAAAATGTATGCCAGATTTTAGTGATTTTAAAGAAGTATTACAAAAATTTCAGTATATTATGTGTGTATCAAAGGAAACAGAAAGAAATATGCTAGAACTTATACCAGAATTAGCAGATAGATATCGAGTTTTCTATAATATTGTAAATGGAGAAGAATTAAAGGAAAAATCAGATTTAATAGAGATAAAAAAAGAGAAAAATGTATTTTCTATTGTGTCAATAGGTCGTTTGGCTTATCAGAAAGGATTTGATTTAGGAATAGAAGTAATTGAAAAATTATGCAAGGAAGGATATGCCATAAAATGGTATATTATTGGTGAGGGAAATCAAAGAACAGAATTAGAACAAAAAATATCGGAAAGTATTTATGCAAAAGAAAGTATAGTGCTTCTTGGACAACAGATAAACCCTTATCCCTATTTAAAAATGTGTGATATTTATTTTCAACCATCGAGACATGAGGGATATGGAATTGCAGTGGCAGAAGCAAGGGTATTTTGTAAGCCCATCGTAAGCACAGATTTTGCAGGCGCTCAAGAACAATTGATTAATAATGAGACGGGAATTATTACACAATGCACAATAGAAGCTATGTATGCAGGACTGAAATTGTTGATAGATAATTTCGATGAATTTCAATGTAAATTTTTAAGAAATTTAGAAGCACAGTTAGGAACAGATGAAAATCAAGTTTATTTATTAGAACAAATTTTTGAACAGGTATAAACAGTATGAAAAAAAGAAAAATTGGATTCGAATATTTAAGAATTGTGTCAATGCTATTAATTGTGGCAAATCATTTTTTATTATTTACAGGAGTGTTAGATAATGTAAAATCTTTTTCAACAAACTATTATATATTATGGTTGCTAGAAGCAATAGGATATGTAGGTGTAGATTGTTATGTGCTAATTTCAGGATATTTTTTGATACAGTCTAAATTTTCATGGAAAAAAGTGGTGGGATTAATAGGAGAAGTGTGGTTTTATTCAGTTGTTATATTAGTATGTTTAATAGTGACTAAACAAGATGTGTACTCGAAAACACAAATATTAAATGCATTTTTACCTATTTCTACACGGCAATATTGGTTTATGACAGATTATATTATTCTTTATATTTTATCACCGTATATCAATGTTGGTTTACAAAATTTAGATAAAAAGCAGTTTAAAAAGTTACTTTTTATTTTAATTATTTTATTTTCCATTTGGGATATTGCTCCGGGAATGCAAATAGGAGTACAAAAAGGATATAGTTTATATTGGTTAATTGTGGTATATAGTATAGGCGCATATATTCGTTTATATATTGAGGGGGGGACAAAACGAATATGGAAAATAATATATATTGTCTGTACAGTTGGAATGTTAACTAGCAAAGTTGTGATTTCTGCATGTACCCAGATTATACCAGGAATTGAAACATATTCTAATATTTTTTATGGTCATTCATCCATATTTGTTATAGGATCTGCAGTGGCTTTATTTATGCTTTTTAAAGATTTAAAAAATAGAGACACAAAATTTGAAAAATGGATATTACAAATTAGTCCATTGACCTTTGGGGTATATTTAATCCATATGAATGGAAATTTAGTAAAAGTATACTGGGGACAACTTAAAAATATTTTAGATGCAAATAGTTATGGAGTTTTTATTTGGCTTGCTGTAAGTACAATTGTTGTTTTTGCTATAAGTACTATTATTGATCAAATTAGGAATATGCTAGCAAAACAGATAAAGAAAATAGTTATGAGGAAATAGATGTGAAAAGTAAAGTTCTGATAATTATGCCATACTTAGAATGTGGCGGTGTTGAAAGTACATTATTATCATTATTAGGTGTGTTAGATTCCAAAAGAGTAGAAATAACATTATTGTTATTAGAAGAGAGAGGGACATTTATAGAAAAAGTTCCATCTCATATTCAGATTAAAACCATAAATATTCCGGAAAAGGAACAAGGTGTTTTTATGGGAAAGAAAAAAATGTTAATTTCATATTTAAAAAATAGAAAAATATGGAAAATCCCAAAATTTATTTTATATAATTATAATAAAACATTATCGGAAGATAGAGCATCAAATGCAAAGTATTTCCATCAAATTTCAGCGTCTATACCACCATTAGAAGAAGAATATGATTTAGCAATAGATTATTTTGGGTATGCAACATTTACGACTTTTTATTTGGCAGAAAAAGTAAAAGCGAAGAAAAAAGTGACATGGTTACATAGTATATTTTCGAGATTTCAGCCACAAGCATTTGAAGAATGGTATAAAAAGATGGATGTAATATTTGCATGTTCACAGATGGTTAAAAAAGACTTTGAGTCAATATTCCCAACGATACAAACCGTTAAAGTTTTTTATAATATTATAAATCCGCAGTTAATTAGAAAAAAAGCAGACTTTCCAGGAGGATTTGAAGATCAGTTTTCTGGTATTAGAATCTTAACTGTTGGAAGAATATGTCATGAGAAGGGGATAGATATCGCAGCACAGGCATACAATCTTTTGAAAAATGCAGGTTATAATATAAGATGGTATATTATGGGAAATGGAAGTGACATAGAGAAAGAGAATGTGATCAAAAAAATCAATCCATCAAACAGAGCAGATTTTATATTCTTAGGAATAAAAGAAAATCCATATGTTTATATGAAACAATGTGATATCTATGTACAACCATCTAGATTTGAGGGATACTGTACTACTACGAATGAAGCAAGAATTTTAGGGTGTCCGATTGTAATGACAGATGTGTCAGGTGCAGAAGAACAGTTAGAAAATGGAAAAACAGGATTAATAGTAGAAAAAGAAAGTAGTGCTATATATGATGCAGTTAAACAATTTATTGAATATCCAGATTTTAGAAAAAAAGTGAAAGAAAATTTAAAGAATATAGAGAGTGATACCAGACAAGAAGTTAGAAAAATTTATGAGTTATTAGAGGGATAAAATGGAGGATAAATTAGTTACTATAATAATGCCAGTGTATAATGCAGAATTGTATTTGAAAGATGCAATTGAAAGTGTATTGGCTCAGTCTTATAAAAATTTTATTTTTATGATTATTAACGATGGTTCAACAGATCAAACTGAAAAAATTATTTTGGAATATAAAGATGAGAGAATTCAATACATATCCAATGAAGAGAACTTAGGAATTGTTAAAACATTAAATAAGGGGATTGCTTTGTCATATACAAAGTATATTGCGAGAATGGATGCTGATGATATCTGTGCTCCAGAGAGACTTCAGCAACAGATTAATGTAATGGAACAGGATTCTCAAATAGCACTTTTAGGAACATGGGCAGAGCTGATCGATGAACAGGGAAAGTATGTTGGAAAGTTGACGCCATATACAAATGATAAATCTATTAGAACAGCACTTTTGTTTAGCAATATATTTGTACATTCGTCTGTAATGATTAGACGCCATATATTAGAAATGAATGATTGGAGATATGACGAACATCATAAAGCTGTTGAAGATTATGGATTATGGATAAAGATTTCAAACAAATATAAAGTTCAAATTTTGCCAGAGATGTTATTAAAATATCGTTTGAATACAAATGGAATTATGTCAAATGAGAATAAAAATGTAATGGAAATGTTAAAAAATCGATCCGTTATATATAAAGAATTATTAGTAGAAAAGAAAATAGTAATTTCTGATAATGATATTTTAGACTATACCGTTTTCGTCAATGGATATGATAGACTTATAAATATTGAATGTATTATAAAACTTTTGGTGGAAATTCGTAGGAAGATAATAAATCAAGAGATATATGATATAAAGTTGTTTGACGATTTTGTGTCAGGTTTGTATCGAGGCTACGCAGCTCATGTAGATATTTCAATGTATGCGTTTTATAAATACTTATTAGAAAACTATATTTGGAGAAAGACAAAAGTAATGCAAGAAACTGTAAAATACTTTATGACTAAAATGAAAAATAAAATGAAAGGATAAAATATGAGTATAAAAGGGGAAATTTATAGACACCTTCCTTTAGATTTAAAAATAAGTATAGAAATCTATAAAAAAACTAAAAATCAAGAACAAAAATGTATAGATAGTACTAGTAATAAACCTAGAATATATATCATAGGAGAAAGTGATAATGGGAATGTAGGAGATTTAGCAATATCACTTTCACAGTATGAATTTATAAGGAAAAATGTGGGGCAGGATATAGAAATTATAAGAATATTATATTCTGATTTTTGGAACTATTTTAAATGGATTGAAAAAAATATAATAGAAGATGATTTGATAATAATTGTTGGTGGTGGAAATATAGGAGATGTCTATATAGAAGCAGAAGAAATTAGACAAGTTGTTATTAGAAAATATCGACAAAATGAAATTATTGTTTTTCCATCAACGATATTTTATCAAAACACATCAAAGAATAATGAAATTTATCGAAAAAGCTTAAAAATCTACAATACACATAAAAAATTATTTTTGTATGCACGGGAAAAGTATTCATATGAAATTTTAAAAAAGCTTTATCCAAATTGTAAAGTCTATTTATTGCCAGATATAGTATTTAGTTATCCATCTATTACTGAGAATCTACTACGAAAAAATAAAATTTTACTATGCTTGCGACATGATACAGAAGGTTTGCTGAATGGAAATCAAGTAGCTAAAATAAAGGAAGTTTGCAAAGAAAAATGTAATAATGTGTTTTTTACAGATACTTTTATAGAGGATATTTATGCACCTGATGATAAGAAAAGGAAACAAATCATTCAAGAAAAATTAGTTGAATTTTCTCAGGCACAACTTATTATTACAGATAGACTACATGGTATGATATTAGCATATTTGAGTAAAACACCATGCATTGTTTTATCTAATTATAATTATAAGATTAAGGGCGTTTATGAATGGATAAAAGAGATAGAATGGGTGATTTATACAGAAAAAATAGAAGAGATTGATGGATTAGTAGATAAATTGATGAAGAAAGGGTATATTAAAAATTCCATTAAGTTGGAATATAGAATATTGGAAGAACAATTAGATAGCTGGGTGAAACAATGGAGATGAAAAATAATGGTAGAACACAAAAAGCTATAACGAATATTTTCTATAATATTATGAATCAAATAATAATGTTATTTCTTTCTTTTATTTCAAGATCTATATTTATATGGGGGTTTGGAATAGAATATTTAGGAATTAATGGATTGTTTGCTGATATTTTGAATTTACTTTCATTAGCTGATTTAGGATTTAATACGGCAATGGCATATAGTTTTTATAAGCCTTTAGCAGAAAAAGATTATGAAAAAATTGCAGGTTTAGTTGGTTTTTATAAAAAAGTATATTATCTTATTGCTTTAGGAATTACGATAATTGGTTTGGCTCTAATACCTTTTTTGCCGGTATTAATAAATGTAGAATATGAAGTACAATATTTGACTATATATTATTTACTTTCTTTATCTACAGTAGTAGCGTCATATTTGTGTATTTATAAAACCACAATCTTATCGGCTGATCAAAAAGGATATTTAGTAACAAAAGTTTCAATTTATACAAATTTTGTAAAAACAATATTACAAATAATTAGTATTATAGTTTGGAAAAATTATATTATATTTTTAAGTATTGGTACAGTTATTACAATTGGAAATAATATTTATGCTTCTCGTATAGCAAATAAAATTTATCCATTTATAAATAAAAAAAGTACAATTAGTAATCATGAAAAAAAACGTATATTTAATAACTTGGGCTCCGTCTTTTTATATAAAGTTTCATCAATGTTGTTAAATGCTACAGATAATATTTTAATTTCGGTATTAATTTGTACAGCAATGGTTGGGTATTATTCTAATTATTTGTTGTTACAAACAAAAATTGTAGCTATTATATCATTATTATTCACATCGATGACAGCAAGTATCGGAAATCTAATTGTGACTGAAAATAGTGAAAAACGGTTTAAAGTCTTTAAGTGTGAACAATCTATTAGTTGCTTTATATGTGGAATAGTTGTTCCGTGTTATATATTACTTGCGGATGATTTTATTAGAGTATGGTTGGGAAGCGAATATCAATTAGGATTTGCTATGTCTTGTGCAATTGGATTGAATATGTATTTAAGTTGTGTAATGCAGCCGCTTTGGTCATATAGAGAGGCAACAGGATTGTATAGAAAAACAAAATGGATTATGGTTATTTGCGCCATAATTAATATAGTACTATCTATTGTTTTAGGAAAAATAATAGGTGTAATAGGTATTATTTTAGCATCAGCAATTGCAAGAATAGTTACATATGTTTGGTACGAACCTAAAATTTTATTTAGAGAATATTTTGAAAATTCAGAAAAGGGTTATTATGTTCAACTTATAAAAAATATTTTTTTGATTATAGTATTAGTTATTTTAGGAAAATACTTTGAAAAAGTTTTTTTTGTATCAGGGTATGGTACATGGATTTTAAAAGCTAGTATTCTGGCATGTGTATTTGTTTTAACCACATATTTATTTTACAAAAATAGTGAAGGAGTTAATTATATAAAGCAAAAAATAAAAAGATGAAAAATTTGTTGTTGGTGTAAAGATAATTATTAGGAAGGGTAAAGTGTTAGTGAAATCAAGAAAATAAAAGTTTTGATATATAAATTATGGTATAAAGTGTACTGTTTGTGCCATAAAGTACCTCAAGTTGTTGGAACAGATGACACATTGAATAAACTTATTGAAGATAATTGTTCAATAAGTAGATTCAAAATCATCAGATGTGGGATAATAGACTCATCATTATAAAGTCCAAAAAGTTTAGCACTTAACTTTTTAGATCTTGCTACAGGAGGTGAGCCATGAAATCTCGCACAAGTTTAGTTGCACGGCAAACCCGTTTGAGTGTAAACGCCTAATAGCGAGTACCTTGAAATTTTATAAAAGTCTATTGTGAAAAAATTTAGTTAGGAGAAAAGTACAATGAGCATTTTTAAAAATAAAACACTTTTAATCACTGGGGGGACAGGATCTTTTGGTAATGCAGTCTTAAATCGGTTTCTTGATACAGATATCAAAGAAATCCGTATTTTTTCACGTGATGAGAAAAAGCAGGATGACATGAGACATGAGTTTCAGGCAAAAATGCCGGAAGCGTCAAATAAGATTAAGTTTTTTATTGGAGATGTTCGTGATCTGGCATCCGTAAAGAATGCAATGCACGGAGTTGACTATATTTTTCACGCAGCAGCTTTAAAACAGGTTCCATCTTGCGAGTTCTTTCCGATTGAAGCAGTAAAGACAAATGTTCTAGGTACAGAAAATGTGTTAACTGCAGCAATCGAAGAAGGTGTAAAATCTGTCATCTGTCTTTCTACAGATAAGGCAGCTTATCCGGTGAACGCAATGGGGACAAGCAAGGCAATGATGGAAAAGGTCATTGTAGCCAAATCAAGAACCGTAGATCCGGAAAAAACAAAAATCTGCTGTACTCGTTACGGAAACGTTATGTGTTCCCGTGGATCTGTAATTCCTCTTTGGATCGAACAGATCAAAGCAGGCAATCCGATCACCATTACAGAACCTTCTATGACAAGGTTTATTATGAGTTTGGAAGAAGCCGTAGATTTGGTGCTGTTTGCGTTTGAAAATGGGACAAGCGGAGATATTTTGGTACAGAAAGCTCCGGCATGTACGATAGAAGTATTGGCAAAAGCCGTGACAGAATTGTTTGCACCGGGACATGAAATCAAAGTGATCGGTATCCGTCACGGAGAAAAGATGTATGAGACACTGCTTACAAATGAAGAATGTGCAAATGCAATTGATATGGGTGAGTTCTACCGTGTGCCATGTGATAAGAGAGACTTGAATTATGATAAGTACTTCAAAGAAGGGGATGTGGAACGGAATACATTGACAGAATTTAACTCTAGCAATACAGAATTACTGGACGTAGAGCAGGTGAAAGAAAAATTGTTGACACTGCAGTATATCCGAGATGAATTATCAGAGTGGGAAAATCGATAATTAGATAATTTTTAGTTATACCATAGGATGAAGAGGGATACTTTTGATTAACAAAAAGAATAAATCGATTATATTTGTTACAATATCTTTGCTTTGTATAATTCTTTCTATTGTTATTTACATATTGGAAAAAAGTGGTGGAAGTTTTTCTTCACTTGTTACTGTTTTTAAGAGATGGCATCTTAAGGAAACTGTCGATATAGTAGCTATTCTGTCTGGAATTTCAGGTATATTAGTAGGGATAGCCAGTATTCGGATTTCTAATCTTGGAGCAGTAAAGGAATATTTTCAGCAGGGAGATGCAAAAGAATATACAGAAGCTAGGAAAAATTTATATCGAAAATTTGATGATGGAATAAAAATAGACAAGAATGATAAAGATGCAAGTAATGTGATTTCATTTTTTCACTTTTGGGGGATGATGGTAGAGAAAAAATATTTACCAATATGGGTCTTTGAAAGTGCTTCTGGTCAGGCTGTAATACGATTGTATGAAGGATTACAAGATATGATAAAAGAACGCAGACTGGAAAATCCTAATTATGGAGAATATTTTGAATGGTTATACAGGAAATGTAAATCGAAAAGGAGAAAACCATTAAAAAAAGGTATTGCAATAGAACATGTTCAAGTCAGCAATCAGACCAGTTTTTTGAGCCAGAAGGAATTGGAAGAAATAGGGTTTTGCAGTTATGGTACGAATGTTAAAATCAGCAGGTATGCAAGAATCTACAGTCCAGAAAAAATAAAGATTGGAGATAATGTTCGGATTGATGATTTTTGTATATTGAGTGGCAAGATTAGTATGGGTTCTTATATTCATATATCTCCGTATACATGCTTAACGGCAGGTGATTATGGAATTACACTAAAAGATTTCACCACAGTATCCTCCAGATGTGCAATATATGCAGTAAGTGATGAATATTCGGGGCACAGTTTGACAAACCCTATGATTTCTGCACCATATCGTTGTCCTTATGGTGGTGAAGTGATATTGAAGAAATATTCAGTTATAGGAAGTGGAAGTGTAGTCTTGCCCAATGTTACGATAGGAAAGGGAAGCGCTATTGGTACGATGAGCCTTGTGAAGACGTCAGTTCCAAAATGGACAATCTGTGCGGGAGTACCTTGTAAAAAAGTGAAAAAGAGAAGCAAAGATTTAAAAAGTTTGGAGAATAAGATGATAGCAGATCAAAAATGGGGGTAAACACATGAAAGTTCTTATAACCGGCTCCAATGGTTTTGTCGGAAAAAACCTTGCAGCCAACTTATATTGTATCAAAGATGGAAAAAACAGAACAAGAGATCTTACAATTGATGAGATCTTTGAATATGATATTGATACAGAGGAATCATTGTTAGATACATATTGTGAGAAAGCAGACTTTGTTTTCAATCTTGCAGGGGTGAATCGGCCAAAAGAGCAGTCGGAATTTATGGATGGAAATTTCGGATTTGCATCGAAATTACTGGATACATTGAAAAAGTATCACAATACCTGTCCAGTGATGCTTTCCAGCTCCATTCAGGCAACCTTGATTGGACGCTATGGACAGTCTGATTATGGAAAGAGTAAGCTGGCAGGGGAAGAGTTATTTTTCGAATATGGTAAAGAATGTGGAGCAAAAGTACTGGTGTACCGTTTTCCGAATCTTTTCGGAAAATGGTGCAGACCAAATTACAACAGTGCGGTAGCTACATTCTGCAATAACATCGCAAACAATCTGCCGATACAGGTCAATGACAGGGCTACAGAATTAGAGCTTCTTTACATTGACGATCTGGTAGAGGAGATGCTGGATGCTCTGGAAGGCAAAGAACACCACTGTGAATATCAGGAATTGGATCCGGTGGCAGATGAAGCAGGAAGATATTGTTATGTTCCAACGACCCATAAGGCAACGTTGGGAGAAATCGTAGATTTATTAGAAGCATTCAAAAATCAGCCGAAAACCCTTCTGATCCCGGAAATCCCAGAGGATTCGTTTGCAAAGAAATTATATTCGACATATTTGTCTTATCTGCCAAAAGAGGAGGTCAGTTTTCCACTGAAGATGAATGTGGATGACAGAGGAAGCTTTACAGAGCTGTTGAAAACAGCAAATTGTGGACAGTTTTCTGTGAATATTTCGAAGCCAGGAATTACAAAAGGAGAACACTGGCACAACAGCAAGTGGGAATTTTTTATTGTAGTGTCTGGACATGGTCTGATTCAGGAACGCAAGATCGGAACGGATGAAGTGATCGAATTTGAGGTTTCCGGCGAGAAGATCGAGGCAATCCATATGCTTCCGGGATACACACATAATATCATCAATTTGTCAGAAACAGAGAATCTCGTAACTGTGATGTGGGCAAACGAGCAGTTTGATCCGAAGCATCCGGATACATTTTTTGAAAAGGTGGAAGAAAAATGAGATTGATCATCTTAGGAGCAGGCGGATACGGAAAAACCGTAGCAGACATTGCAAGGCAGTCTGGAAAATATGAGCAGATTTATTTTCTGGATGACGGACAGGAAACATCAGATTTGATATTGGGAACATGCTTAGAATATATGAAATTTGCCGATGGGAATACAGAGATGTATCCTGCATTTGGAAACAATGAAATGCGTTTGGATTGGATGAAAAAGTTATCCGATGCGCAGATTGTACTTCCGCGATTGATACATGCCACAGCTTATGTAAGTCCCACTGCAGAAGTAGGAGTCGGAACAGTTGTATTGCCGCTTGCGATCATAAATACAGATTGTCGGATCCAATCGGGCTGTATTATCAATTGTGGTTCGATTGTAGACCATGGATGTGTGATCGAAGAAGGCGTACATATTTCTCCGGGGACTGTGATTAAGGCAGAAAATCGGATTCCAAGAGCAACAAAAATTGAGGCGGGCGAAGTGGTTCCATTGCGAGCATACCCGCTGTGAGGGAGAATAGAATGAAAACAGAAGTGACATTTAAGAATAATGGGAAACTGAAATTATTGATCATTGTAGGGACTCGTCCGGAGATTATCCGCCTGGCAGCAGTGATCAAAAAGTGCCGGAACTATTTTGATACCATTCTGGCGCATACCGGACAGAACTATGACTACAACTTAAACGGTGTATTTTTCCATGATCTGGAGTTGGATGATCCGGATGTGTATCTGAATGCAGTGGGTGCAGATCTCGGAGAGACCATGGGAAATATTATTTCCGAATCTTATAAATTGATGGCAGAGATAAAACCGGACGCAGTACTGGTTCTGGGTGATACGAACAGTTGTCTGAGCGTGATCGGGGCGAAGCGTCTTCATATTCCGATTTTCCATATGGAAGCAGGAAACCGTTGTAAAGATGAGTGTCTTCCGGAAGAGACAAACCGCCGTATTGTAGACATTATTTCAGATGTGAATATGGCATATTCAGAACATGCCCGCCGTTATCTTGCGGACTGCGGATTGCCGAAAGAACGTACTTATGTGACAGGCTCTCCAATGGCAGAAGTGCTGCATGATAATCTGGAAAAAATCGAAGCATCCGATGTGCATGCCCGTTTGGGATTGGAAAAGGGAAAATATATCTTGCTCTCTGCACATCGTGAAGAAAATATTGATACAGAGAAGAACTTCTTATCACTCTTTGAGGCAATCAATAAGATTGCAGAGAAGTATGATATGCCAATCTTATATTCTTGTCATCCAAGAAGCAGAAAGAGATTGGAAGCATCAGGATTCCAATTGGATCAACGTGTCATTCAGCATGAGCCGCTAGGGTTCCATGATTATAACTGTCTGCAGATGAATGCATTTGCGGTAGTGTCGGACAGCGGAACATTGCCGGAGGAAAGCAGTTTCTTTACCTCTGTAGGTCATCCGTTCCCTGCGGTTTGTATCCGTACTTCTACAGAAAGACCAGAAGCTCTGGATAAAGGATGTTTTGTGCTTGCCGGAATCGACAGCAATTCCCTGGTACAGGCTGTGGAGACAGCAGTGGCAATGAATGAAAACGGAGATTACGGAATTCCGGTACCGGATTATGTAGAAGAAAATGTATCCACAAAAGTTGTGAAAATCATTCAGAGCTATACAGGAGTTGTGAATAAGATGGTGTGGAGAAAGTTTTAGGAGTGTGAAAAACTGTTCACTATATAAGGAGAATCATCGATATGCAAGAATACTCAAGAATTCTGATTGAAGAATTGAGAGAAGCACTTCAGGATTTGGATGATTTTTTGTTTGGATACTAAGTCACTTATCCGGAGGAGCGTCTTATCAAAGCTAAGAAAAGTGTATTGACTTCATAACCGGGTTTGCTATAATC
>ERZ1673739.1582-NODE-1582-length-23901-cov-17.175040_pt1 | contig 23901 bp, 51 predicted proteins | sample MGYA00580210_ERZ1673739 | MGnify/ENA primary metagenome ERZ1673739 (study PRJEB41218, sample SAMN15661749) | gut metagenome | host: Homo sapiens | place: Canada: London | collected 2015-08-20/2019-03-30 | study: EMG produced TPA metagenomics assembly of...
CCTCAATATCACTTTCCAAATAACTGTTATCTTGTTTCTGGAAAAATGCTTTATTATACTTTATCATTTCTCTTTTCGCATTAATCTCAACTTGAAGCCTTCCTATCGCTTCTTTAACTTTCTTCTCGTCCACTTTCTGCACCCTTTCTAACCCTAACAACCTCTTTGTCTGTCCCTTTTACTACTCTTCCACTTGCACATTTCACGCATTTTATTCTCCAACCGCCATTGTGTCTTTCAAAGTGTCCAAATCCAGGTTCTATCCATTGACCACAACAATAACAACGCCCTGCATATTTATTTCTTGCCATCTTCCTTCACCAAAATCCCTTCATCAATCAAATTATTTACTGTTTTCAACAAGTCTTCCTGTACTTTTAAATCATTTTCGTGCTCGATATCTTCAGATCTAAAAAACTTGTTAAATTTATAAGTACTCATTCCTCCCAAACAATTACAATAAACACGAATTCTACTATTGTAATATGGCTTATCATATATACCTATCCAAAACTCGTTATCAGTGCCGTACTGTATATCTTTATCAGTCCCAACCGTTCCACTAATACACCATGCATTGATAACATTGTTTCTCCAAAATAAAGGTTCCTTAATTTGGGACTCATCACCAACTTTGAGTTTTTTAATTTTCTTCATTGTTAAGTTGTATTTATTTTCTACTTTAGGTTTCCTCATTGCTTTTTCCTATTCGTAGGTTTCCCACCTAACAAATTTCCTTCTTCGTCTCTGTCATATTTCCACATCAAATAATCACACCAATTATCATTGTTAAAATCGCTCATGTTGTAAAACGGATCTGTATTATCTATAACATATTCTTTTTCAAATCCTTTAATTTTCACATTTACATCATCTACAATGATTCTTTTCGATAATCTACAAATCCACTTCACAAATTCTTTAAAGGTTTCTTCAAACCATCTATCGCGCAATGCAGCGTCTACTACGAGGATATATTCATCTTGCATTTGTAACGATCCTCGTTTTCGACTTCTGTCTCCAAATCTATCTCTTAAGTTATTTGTTCTCTCAAGAAATTCGTCAGAAAAACTTGAACAATTATGTCCTCTTTTTTGAATCACATATACTTCCATATCTCTTTCTGACCCTGTTACGACAGGAAGATGATCGAGTACGGTTTCAAGAACATATCTCTTTTCATGTTGTGTCCTACCTAGAGGAGAAACAACAATTGTTCCATGTACATATGTCCAACTGCTCATTTGATTTACCTCTTTTAATATTAATCACATCGGTATTTACAATCTTATATCACATGCAGCTCACAAACATTTTCAAATAGCGACAAATGAAATAGTTTGTTGAATCAACGTTTACAGTTTCTAAATATTTGATTTACTTTAGGTGATATTTGATTATAAACACCAATGAAAAATCATATGCAGAACTTTATGTATCTTATTTTATTGGAGTCATGAAACATGTATAGGAAATTGTTCCGCATATGAATTATGGATAAAGGATTTGAACCTTTTCTAATGCGTCACGCTTCATCGTGCTACCAGTTACACTAATCCACAACTTTTAGGATGAAAAATAGGTCATCACCACTTAAGAGACATGTTTACACCATAAAAATTTTATTATTAAGGAAATTAAAACAAATATGAATATCAAAAAATTAACAAGAAAAGACTATGCAGCAAAGATGAATCTTAAATTAGTAATGACCTAAATGGATCATTCGGGACTTGAACCCGAAACCGATCGGTTATGAGCCGATTGCGCTCACCATTGCGCCAATGATCCTTATTCTGTGCCACTCGTAGCAGCACAAATTTTTAATTGAAACTTCTATAAAAATCTCCTGTTTTATCAATGCTCCTACAAACCATAGATTCGATTTCTCGTTTCATTTCTTCGCCACATTCCGGACACATATGTCCTTCTCCAACGTATTCCTTCATTGACATGGTAATGATTTCTTTGTGTCCACATTTCGGACATTGAAATCGACATTTCAACTTAACTACATATAAAAAACGTTATCGACAAGATGCACAGATTTAAGATTCCGTGATAAAAAACGGACGAACTCCATGATCATCCCAGAAGCAACCGTCGTAATACACGTACCCAAAACAGCCGACAATCAGAACATAGGAAGAATCTTTTCTCAACGGTGTCTGATTTGGTGTTGATAACCAATATGGACAATCAATCAACGGTAATCTATTTCCGCATTTCCTATATAAATCAAAATTTGGAATAGATAATGCATCATCTTTAATAACACCATAATCATCAAAACCATCCACACTAAGTAAATTGTTTTCAAACGGAACAATACTATCCCCATATTTATCTTTAATGTCTTTTGCAAGTTTGCACTCCTTAAGATACCTTCTTATAGCAGATTCTGTGTAGTTATTATTACTACCAAAACTCATATGCGTAATAACTCCATACATAAAATGATATATCTTTCCATCCATTCGAATGTTTGTCCAATAATATCCAAATTCCTCTTTAAAGTTCTTGTTCATAAAATTCTTAACAGATTCTTTAAATTCCTCTTCATATCTCTCTGAATCGTTACTATACCATTCTGGTACAATATCCTGATCGACTTTATAAGTCCACTTTGAAATATCAGAAGTGATAACATATTTCTCTGGTGGAATTAATTCTGCTCTCACAAATTTCTTAGAAGCATTAAATTCATTATCTTCTACACCCAAATTTTCAAGTAAACTTGAATGACTTTCATTCCCTAATGGTGCAAGTTCCACCCTATTCTTAAAAATAATCCCACTTTTAAATTCACACATAATTTATTTCTCTTTTTTAATTATTTAGACAATTTCAATTTCCTCTCCTGTCAGCTCTTCTAACTTCTTCTGCATTTCTTCCACTGTCATCTTCTTTGGCTCTTTGCGCTCCCAGATGAGTTCAAGGTTTGAGTATAGCAGGATTTCGTTAAATCGTGATACGTTCTGGATCTTGTATATTCGCATGATGTCAAAATCTTTTTCTCCAGTTGTATCTATTAAATCCTCGTTGTAGTATATGAGCCGATAACTTCCTTCTGCTCCGATCAACATGTCTCCTATAACGAGCCTTCTCCCATAACTTTTACTGCGGTACTCAACTACCATCCCATCTTTCAGATCTGACTTTGTAAAATTTTTCTGCATGTAATCACCACATTCCAAGATTTTATAATTGTACTTTTCTGCAAAATCACGAGACGAATATTCTCCGTTTCCGTAATAACACGTTCCTTCGTGGTGCGTATTATAATTTGTATTTTTCAAATAACTTTCTCCGTCCCACTTCATTCCATGTTCATGCATCTGCTTGCAAAAGTCTACCGCTTCTTCCTCGGTTTTGCAGTGCACCGCAATCCTATTCTCTTTATTTTTAAATTCATCCCAGTTAAATTTTTTCATCTCTCTTTCCTATTCCTCTCCCATATATTTTGCAGCGAACATTAATGCTCCGACACCGAGAATAAATCCATAGAAAAATGAATCTTCTCCAATTTCATATAATCTAGCGCCGGCTAAACACGATGTAATTAATCCACCAATTTGCATTATGTTCCAAAATGTTTTATCCATATATTATTCACCTCCATTTATCCAGCAAGTTCATATTTATGTCTCAAGAATTCACTAAGATCATTCACCATATATGTATAATTCTCTTTCTGATCTTTAATATATGTATCGTTTCTCTTAAAGAAACTCATCATCCATGCCGGAATTTCTTCATCAAGTTCATTTTCAATACTGTATGCAATTACGGCAAGTAATGAATTATTATTTCCAGGTTCAAGAAGTTTTGACGAATTATCCACTTCCACTGACCAGTCTTCTAGCAGTGATTTGTACAATTCAATATCATCTTCGATAACATCTTCTTTTACGTTATGTCTGATGAATTCAAGAGTATCCTGTTCTGCAAAAACATTATTTGTTACATTATTCTCACCCACTTCAACAAGACTTTCTTCATCTTCTTTAATATGTAAATACTCTTTCATAAGCTTTGTGAGAAGTTCAATTTTGTTTAGAACAGTCACTTTTCTCTTAGTGTCATGAGTCAATTTGAAACTTTCCATGCTAACTCCGTCAACTTCTTTAAATTTTAAACTACTGTTGTATTCCGTTAAGAAATCAACAAATCTGTTATCCTCAATTCCATATTTCGCAAATTCATGATAAACACCAAGCCACAATGGAATTGTGGAAACCGTTAAAATGTTGTCTAGTTCTTTATTCTCGTCGCCAATCGCACATTCCAATCTGTTCAGATAAGAATTAATTGTTTCAAAGTTTGCATCTGTCGCATTTTCATCAACAAACTTGTAGTTTTTTCCCAAATCTGATTTCCAATTATCCTTGAAGAACACCAACATCATTGCTTCTGCAACTGCTCTATCAATTTTACCTTTGATAACATTTGCCTTTGTAAATTTTCCACAGTTATCAAAAAATCTATTATTTTCGGAAATCGCCTTGATTTTTGCACCTGTAAGAGGACTAATTTTTGTCATTCCACTTTGTTCTTTATTCATTGCCGAGTGATTATTATAATCCCTAATATGATCTGCAATCTGCTGATCTGTACAGTGAAAAAATCTTGTAACATTGATGTTAAACTCTTTGAATCTATCTTTTAGATCGTCTGGGAGATCTCGATATTTTTTACCAATAATATCAAACACTTCGTATTCGAAAATTGGATTACCATCTTCGTCAAAAACTCTATTTCCATTTTCGTCAACTTGATAATTTTTATATTGTATTAAGTGGCGCTCTGCTCCATTTTTGGTAATTGTAATTTTATCTTCTTTAAAAGATTCTGCATAAGATAATCTCTGAAGACCATCAATTAAATATGATGTACTTTTTTTAGTATTTACGTTGTCTTTATCACATATAACCATTTCAGGAATAGGAAGACCACTTAAAATTCTTGCAAGATATCTATTAACTTCTTCTGTTTTCCATTGGAATGCCTTACGCTGCAAAATATATTTGCAGTTAATGTCACCATTTTTCTTCTTTTTTAATAATGACGACAAAGAGTATTTATCCATTCTATATTCTTCTGCTGTTCCAATCTCCATTACTGTTTCTTGCATTTTTTTGTCCTCCATCCTTAAATCTTCTATAAATGAATCCCTATAAAATACAGATAGACCTTCGTTTATTTTTATTTTTGCTAAAATATCATTGTACTTCCATTCGTTGATATGCAGTTTGTCCAATATATCTTGATGCGAAACACCTTCCATTTTTAACTCAAGAAACTTCCTATGAAGGTCAGGAAGACTATCCAAAAAATCTTCGACTCTTTCATCGCTTTCGTTCATATAAAGACCGACTTCTTTTTCTAAATTAAAATCAGAAGCAATACTGTTTTCTAATGTATAATCTTCGTCTAAATCAATTTGCATATTGATGGACATATCTGGAATAACTATCGGATTTCCATCTTCGTCTCTTTTAATTTTACCTTTACTGTCTGTTTCAAGATTGCATCTTTTAAATCTCATACGATCTCTTATCCACGTTCCTGTTCTTCGTACAAGATTTCCATAAAAATATGTACTGAATTTACAATTTCTTGATTCATCATAGGTATTCATACTTTCCATTAAAACATCAACTGCTTTGTCGTAATATTCTTCAAGATATACATCTGGAACATTTGTTTTTGAAATAATCTTTTTGCAAATCTTACGAATTTTTTTCATATCATTTCCGATATAGTCTTCGAGAATTTTATTCTTGTCCATCTTTATGACCTCTCATACAAAATATTTAGATATCTAATTTTTATATTCGCATTTATGAATATAACATACACCACATCTAAATATTTGTCAATAAATATATTCACATATCTGAATATTTCTACATTGACATATGAATATATAATGTTATAATCTAAATATTAGGAGGTGTAATATGTTTTCATACAAACCTTTGCTGAAGCTGCTTATTGATAACGACTTAAGCAAAACTCAATTTCGTTTAGAAACCGGAATAAGTATGGCTACATTAGCCAAGATTGGTAAAGATGAATATATTTCTATGTCCACTCTTGATACCATTTGTAAATATTTCGATTGTAAAATTGAGGATGTAGTCAAATTTATCAATGACGATAAGTAGTTTCATACAACCTGATTCTCTTATTATGAATCAGGTTGTAATTCATCAAAGAAATCATCGTCTTCAATGATTCTTATCTCAAATCTTCTACTACCGAGACGATTAAAAGTCTTTTCAATATTTTTAATCCCAATTGTACATTTTGTATTGTCCAGGACGGATTGAATAATCACCAACTCATCTTTAATCTGTCTTCGTTTTTCAAGAATTTCTTTTTCCAACTTATATAATTTGTATCCATCGCAACCTGACTTCCACTTTTCTAATTCAATCTGATGCATACAGTTTGACAATTCACGATCAACATTTGCCAATTTTTTATGTAATACTGTTCTTCTTCTCGTAGCGCCTTCCACAAATTCGCTACACTGTCTTGATTTTTCGATCCACTGTACAACCTCGTCGCACGGTATGTACGAATCTTTTCTTATGTATTTCTTCTCTTCTGATTGCACATTATCTGTTGTTGTTTTGTTCTGAGGAACTTCCTGTTCCGATTGTGGAGCAGGTTTTACTTTGAAATGAAAGTTCTTCAATACTTTTGGAAGATTCTTTAGAATATTATCAGCCTTGTCCTTTTCAAAAACTTGAGCGTTGCGTTTAGAACAAGTTACAGGAGAACCATCAGAACTTAGCCTAATGTACAATTTGTCGTTCGTCACGACATAATTCATTTCAACCACCCTTTCTTTTTTACTTTTCATTGCGTTATTCACTGTTTATTCCGCTCTTTTTTAAAAATTTGCATCAGAAATAAACGTTCAGAAACTTGTCCACACGAATAAAAAGTAAATTTCAATATTCAGTTTTCCAATATTAGGAAATTTTAGCTGATACGCTTGACTACTTTAAGAAAAATATGTATTATAATAGTAGGGATAGCGTAAAGCTGTTCTTAGCACTCCCATTTTGGGAAATGCGTGTGTGTTTTTAGAAGAGTCGGAACCGGAGGTGTTGGCGCACCGTTGATGGAAGTCCGGCTCTTCTTTTGTTGTGTTTACAAAAAATATATTATCACGAACATTTGTTCTTGTCAATAGTCGCCAGAACGTTTGTTCGTTTTTTGTTCTTTTTCTTGCTCTTCTGAATCTGGAAACGGATCATGAACTAATATTGTACTCATAGTTCCAATGGGACGAATGCTTATTACATCTTCTTGCTTTTCAGAAAAAACTCTTAATTGATTAAGAAAGTCATCACATATCTTTGCAATAGTTTCAGATCTTTCTATGATTTCCTTGCATTCCTGAAAAGTTTTTCTTTCAAATCCTATTACTTCATTTTCACTTTCTAAGTCCTGTTCCGCAACTAAGACTTTTTTTCCTTTACAATATTTCACTGCTTCATCAATATCCATTAATACATATCTCATTTTAAATCATCTCCCCACATTGGGTTTGCTTCATAAACCCTTCTAATTTCTCGTTTGTCTTCTATATCTGTCAATTTGCCGAGGTATTTTATAATTCTTAATTCTGAAATTTGTTTTAAGCATTCTGCCAAAACAATAGAATCTTTTACCAAACCAGTTCCTCTACCTCTTTTAATCAGAGTATGCGTTGGCTGATTTGGATTTTTTAATTTTGTACTAAATGGCATAACCAATGTAGTAGCAGCATGATGATTTCCGATATCGTTCTGTATTACAATTGCTGGTCTTTTCCCACCTTGCTCATGTCCTATCGGATTATCTCCGAAATCAACCATAACGATATCAAACTGTCTTACATTCATGACGCATCCTCCTTTCTTTTGAATCCATGTACTTCTCTCTTTCGTTGTTATAAGTATATACTCTTTACAGTATATTGTCAAGAGTATATTCTGTAAAATATATTTATTTTCTCAAGAATATATGCTAAACTATATACTGTGAAGAATATATAATGAATAGGCGGTGAATACATGCGTTTAGAGATCAAAGATTTAGTAGATAAAAAATTCAAAAATAAAAACCAGTTTGCAAAAGCAATCGGAGTCGGATATCCTGCTGCTTGTAAACTTTATGATGGAGACACAAGCAAAATCAATTTTGATACACTAGAAAGAATATGTATCGCACTAGAATGTACTCCAACTGATTTATTCAAATCTGACGATCCAGCGTTAAATAGACTTCTTTTATATTATTACAAGTTGCATGAAGCCAATAAAAAAGACGATACAAAATAAGTATCGTCTTTACATATATTCTTACATCTGAATTGTTTCTTTAGCCTTTCTAGCTGCTATGTCCCAATTTACTTCTATCCCGGAACCAATGCTATACCATGTATCTTGGCTTTCACTGTACTGCAACACATTCCAACACCATAAGTTTGACTTTTCTTTGTGCGGTTCTAAAATTACTTTTCTCATAACATTTACACCTCCCGGATGAAAGTTAAATTCTATTTATATTTATATGTTGATAATTTCGACATCCTCCTTTGGAACGGTATGCCAATCGTCATAGAAGTAAATATATAATAAATCTGGATTAGGATGTACTCTATACGCAACATATTTATTTACTTCTAAAATCCCAAATCTTTTAAGTAAACATTTCTTTACCATACAAAATCACCAACCTTTTTATATTTTTAAATAATTTTTATCTAACATTCTTCCATATACGGATTATCTTTTAGTCTATAATCACAACCTTTTGCCAATAGAAATTGTTTCCATTTCAATAATTCTTTCGATGTTAATACAAAATCATGGGTATCTATTCCATTTAATGATAAATCCAGTGTATCACCAAATTCGGGGTATTCTTCCATTATATAAATGTCGCAAGATATTTGATTCGATTCTTTGTCTCTTTCAATATTGTTTACACATCTTGTATATGGAAAAATTTCTTTTATAATGAATTCAATTTCCTCATCAGTCAAATCGAGAAATTCTCTGTATTTCAACATTATATTCCCTCCGTCCATTACCATCATTAACAAACTTGTCTTTTCCAACCTCTTTTTTTGAGTTCTGAATAATAATCTGCTTTCTCCAGGCACCTACATTTTTCATAAGAAATCATATCAATCGTTGGTTTATGAAAGCATTCTTTTTTCTTTACATCATTTTCAGATAACCATACTTGATGTGATCTGCACCAATATTTTGGGTTAATACATAATTTATTTCCTAATCCCATTCTAGGATGATTAGCATCTGCTATTTTATACTGCAATTACACTCCTCCAATAAAACTATTTTACTCTATGCTGCAATACCCAATACATTGAGGTACATCATATATATCTTTTCCAAACCTTTTAGTACATACATACCGCAGTTCTTTCCAGTTGATTCTCTCGTCTCTTCCGAAATCTTCCGAAATACTCAAGTCCTCTCGATCAAAGAAATCATACCCAGTATTCCAATCATTCAAGATATAATCGTACATCTGATCAATGGTACCGAATTCCTTTGCTCCATCTATTGATTCACTCAACATACCTCTATGCGGTCTATATTTAACCACTCACTTCACTCCTTTCTCAAGATGAAACTTAGATTTCAACTATTAAATCACTTCGCATAATAATGATTTAGTTTTACCCTGTAAATATTCAAGTACATCCATTCGCCCACCATACCTGCAATGAATTTCAAATAGCTTCTCTTGATCATGTAACCATATTGCTGCGGCGTATCTATGCCATCCATCTACTATTACTGGTTGTGGTAAAATATATCCATTGCTGCATTCGTTATCAATTTCTATATCTCTAATCTCATTAGGATGCTTGATAAAATACAGAATTCTTCCAATATGCCAATCTCTTGAACGCATTTCAAGAACAGGATGATTCCATACATCACCATAAGGATCTGGGATTTCTGTTAGCCCATTATGTAACGCAATTGATATATCATCTAAAGTAATTACTCCAGTATCATCCCATTCCCAGTGTTCCGTAGGAAGAAACTCTGTTAATTTATCAATTCTAATAATATCTCCTTTATATTCTTCCATAATAATCAATCTTACATTTCTTCCATTTCTTTTACTTTAATAAACATCTTTTTCGGGAGTATTTTATTGCAGTTTATACACCTTCGTCTTCTACTACAAAATTCTGTAATATCTTCAGAAGCTCCACATGGCTCATCATTGTAATTAAAAAGCAAATCTCTAATTACTCTTTCTGTTATATAATATCCTTTTTCTGAACCACAAAACGGGCATATTTTTTGTTCCTTCATAATTCCCCTTCGCTTGAAATCAATCATTCAATTTTCGCTGTTTACTATACTTCTTATCAATCCTTCATGACTTCTACGCATTTTTAATTTCCTCAATTTTCTTTTTGTATTCTTCTTTTAATTCCAAATAATTTTTAATTTCTTCTGCTTGTTCATCCGTGATTGATGTTTTCTCTCCATTCAGATATATAGAATAATTCCCTGTTTTCCCGTAAATTTTTTGATTCCATTTGCAACCCTTCAAGACTTCCGGAACAATAGGTTTCTCTATTGCGTTAATTTTGCCTTTCTTTTCCATCCACTTCTTTTGCTGATCTAAGGCGATTTGATAATGAGCCATAGCAAACAATCCTTTGTCGGAAACTGTATGATCTGCTCCGATAGACACAGCTTTTGTAATTTCATCTTGCAAATCGTTTAACTTTATAACCTTGTTCCAACACATCATAGGCGCAGATAAAGAATACCAGTCATTTGCTGATTCTCTTCCGCTCCAACTATAGCCTCCTAAAGACTTAATATCATCTTTATAAGGTTTTGTATTACCACTAAACCATACAGATAGCATAATGCTCCCGTCATCATCGTTAATATACGGTAAGACAGAAGCATTAAAAATAAATCCTTCTTTCTGAGCTGCTTCTTCCATTTTCTTTTTATAGCACTCTTTGCACAACCCGCTTGATTTAAAATATTCTATTTTTCTATCTCTTTCTTTTTCTTTCCCAAATAACTCTACAGTATCTTCGTGCCCGCAGCCCATTGTTATTGTATATTTAGCCATAATATCACTCCTTATAAAGAACTCTTCTATCTTATTTTTTCCGGCGCTAAAATCGCCCATGCTATACATTTACAAAAATCACCAGTCCAATATGATACTTCTGGATTAAAAATAGAAGACGGTAATAAAATATCAACACAAAAAGGAGTAATCGGAACTACTTTAGATTCCTCCTTGTAAATAGTCTTATAAAAATTATTCGCTTCTTTTATTATTTTTGCTGCATCTTTCCCGTCTCTGCATCCAAATGTAATAAGCAACGGAATTTTTTCTTCTATATTATTAAATAATGTAATAACATATCCACTGTCTTCTATTGTTAATTTCATCACAGTTCCGTCCACAACATCTGCAAATTCGTGTTTCTTTGCATCCTGGATCATCCGCTTTAATATAAAGTACATATCTTTATTTACTTCTTCCGGATAACTTTTCCTGTTGTGTCCTGTGTTTAATGTATAATGGTTTAAATATTCCATATTTATCTCCCTATATTTAATACCGTCTGTCTAAACTGTATTGTATCATTTTGATATAATCTTCATCATATTTTTCTTCGTTAAATAAGATTTCGCCAATATTGTCTGATTGCCAAAAAATATGGTAAACTCCTTCTTTATCATATCCATCTGATTCTATTCTTTCCAACACTCTTTCTTCCAGAATTTCGGAAACAATTTTTGCAACTCGTGGAATCGTTTTCTCATGAAGCTCTTCTACAGTGTAATCGGATTCCAGTTCATCGTCATCAACTTTATATAATTCCATTACACGCTCTCCATCTACTTTATCTCGCTCTGAATTAAAACATCCACGAATTCTGCTACCTTCTACGACGCGCCATGTTGTACATGTCGCAACAGCATGTTTTATGCTATAAGTTGCATGGCTAAGATTATTTGCAATATACAGATTTATATCATTATTATTTGTAATTTCCATGTATACAGCAATATCAATCTCCATATGTTGTATTTTATTTATTTTATCAACAAGTTCTTCAAATCTTTTGTTATACAAAATCATAATTATTCCTCACTTTCTTGATACTCTTTAACAACATCAGTCACTTTGGAGCGTCTGTCTGTAATAATATAGGCTTCTAAAAGATTGTCATAGTATCCGAGACTTCTTTCTGTTTTTAATTCTCGATTTTTGTATCTCCGGAACTTAAGATATGATCTGTCGTGCATAATATTTTCATTCTCATCTTTCTTAACCCAATTATTACATTTCCATCCTTCGTACCATCCGTTTCCATATGTACTATCAGGATATAAAGTATCCAACATTTTTTCTAATTCATCCCACGGGATCTTATATCCTGTCCTATTGTCAAATTCCTCCAGATTGTACATACGATCATTTCCTTTTTAAAATTTCTGTTACTTGCTGCGTGGTAATTCCATATATTTTCGCAACTTTTTTCTTGTCTTTGTATTTTTCATATTCTTCTATAATGTCATTCTCTATCCAGTTCTGTTCAACCGGCTCATTCATAAACTTTTCCATCATGGTTTCTCCAATTTCCAATCTTCCAAAATACTTTCTACGGAATCATACGGACAAAACAACTTCCCACTTCTCAACATAATTACATCAATTTTTTTCTTATTCTTATAGATGTTTGTAAGTTCTGTGTTTATTTCATATGTTTGTCCGGTTCTAAACCCCATACTTCCGTCTCTCCCTATATACACACCTCTCAATACCATCCCTCCATTATATACTATTTTACCATGATAACCTTTTTTCTTCTACTCTTTGCATTAAATCACTCAAAATTTTCATACCTGTTTCTGTATTACATTCAGAATTAACTCTTCCTGTACTAAATGCTTCAAGAATGATATCTCTTAAATCATTTGTTTTCAAAGCAATTACAGGAATGTTATCAATTACTGGAGAAATACCAGCGTCAATTTCTTCAATATATTTTCCAACATCGTTGAACGCCTTTGCTCCTTTCTGTGCAAAAATTCCAGAGTACCGTTTTGTTGTTTCTTTATTAGCATGACCTAAGATTGTTTGAAGAACATCCAAACAATCTGGATCAAACTGATTAATTTCATGCATAATATATCCAAACGTTTTTCTCATACTGTGTGTACTGATGTCTTTTAACCCATTGAAATCTGCTGCTTTCTTTAACTCATATCTGAATGACGCAGCTTGTTTTTTTATAGCCTTTTCATACTCTTCTTTTGTTCTAGCATCAATTTTCAAATCTGTATTCAAAATATCTTCTTTTAAGTGTTCCATAGGATTGATTTTTTCTGTATCACAATACCATTCCAAGTATTTCCAAACAGTCTGACTTACTGTGATTTTAATAACTTTATCTGTCTTTTGCTCAATCAGGGTGTCTAAGATGTCCTTTTTCTTTCCATTTTCGTAATAGAAATCAGACCACTTTAAAGATAATGTGTCTCCAATACGTCTAGCCAACAAAATTCCAAGCATAAAGACAAGGAATTCTTTATTCTTGCTATTATCTCTAAAATAATCCATCATGTCCTTAATCTCAGATGTTTTATAAAATGGTCTTACCAGTGTTGTTCCAGATTTTTTGGTACTACGAATCACCTTGAATGGAATGTAACATTCTCCATCAAAAATACTTTTAATCCAAATTTCTGATTTCCCATTTGTAAATTTTAAAATATTTTCAGTAGAATCTGAATCTTTAATATCATTTTCGTCATCTTCTGTTTCAACAGGATAAAATTTTTCTTTTTCCATAATCTGATCAAGTTCTTCATTTGTATATACGTTTCCATTCATTTTCTTTTCTAATTTGTCTACTAATTTCATTATAATATACCTCCTAAAATCCCAATGCTTCTGCAATATCTATTTTCTTTTGTAAATATTCTAATGCAGACAATCGTTCTGCAAATTCTTTTGATTCTTTTCCATGAAAATAACTAATTTCCCATAACTCTCCATCCTCGGTTCTGTAATATTTCTGTTCCTGTGGCTTATTATTCCGTGTAAGATATTCATACACATTCCGACAATACAATTTTTCGTATTCTCCTAATGGGATATCTTCTTTTTCAAGTTCTTGCACTTTACAGCATCCTTTCATAATTTATATTCTTCGTCCATGTAACAGTCCATCTACCTTTGTTTCTGCGTAAAATTCAAAATCCAAGCAGCAAATGTTATGACTATTATGAACAGAATTTTCTTCTCTTCTTATTCTCTCTTTGATTCCTCTACTTTGTTTCTTAAACAAATATTCCATGCTATCCTTTTCTCTTCTCATAATATTCCTCCTGTTTTTGCAATAAAAAAACAATCAGATATCCCCGATTGTTTTAATTGATTAGCTTTCTTTTCTTATATACACTACAAAAGTCACCAGGACAATTTCTGATGACTTCTAACTATACATACACTATCTTCCTTTTTTTGCTTTCTTCCATTCATATTCCCATCGTTCATCTTCTGACATTTTACTTGTCTTATGATCTTCCGCCAATGTAAACAAACCTCCAATAACAAGAACAATCAACCCAAAAATAATTCCACCCATAATGTTTACCTCCAAATATTTTTTACTTTAAACTATCACTGAGATTTTCCAAAAACGCACATAGCATCAATAAAAATATTCCTCCAATTAACGCTCCCATATGCATATCCCCACCCTTCATTATCCATTATATATGTAAGCACACTTATGTGCAACACCACTCTGCGTTCTTCCTAACTCTTTTGCAACTTCTCTATAAGACATTCCTCTACGCAACATGGATTTTGCATAGTTTATTTCCATATCTGTCCAGTATTTTCCTTTGTTTGGTCTGTCATATGAGAATTTTTCACACCTTACCCACGCCGGTTCCAAAGCCAATGTCATACAATTATACCTAGACCAGTTGATAATATCCTTATGCTGTTCAGCCCATTTCCAAAAATTTTCAAGATCAATCATATACTTTGTGCAGCACGAACATTTAAATTTCCGACATGGAAGATCATATTGATTTATCCACTTCATGACTACCTTATGAGTAACATTGAAACACTCAGCAAGTTTATTCACGCTTAAAATATCATGCACCTTGCTCAAGCCTATATCCAAAGCCTTTTTAACAACTGCACGTTCTGTTCTATTAAGACTTTTTGCTGTAATTGACACAGCCTGATTCAAATATTTCGATTCCAAATACCTAATCTCTCGGTCTGTCCATCTTTGAGCCATATTTACACAATCTCCCTAGGAATATAATCTGCAAGGTAATCTTCTTGTCTCTCTTTGAAACGTATTTTTAAATATCCAACATAGTGAAATTTAATACCACGTTCTTCGAGTAATCCTTTAAAAATATCTCCAATAGGTTCACATACATCTGTAGATGAATTAAACTTTCTAGTTGCCTCTCCGGCAAGACCTTCCACTTCTCTCTGTCTATCTAATGGAATCTGATATACTTCTGGTCTTGCTCCGTAACCTTCTTTGTATTCATTGTTATATGTCCCATCAAAATCCAATACAAATAATGTCCACATCATAATTTCTTACTCCTTTATTTCCTGCTGCCAATTCTTTTATTGTTGTCATTTCTCGCTCAAAAGAAATGTGAATTTCATTCTTCTTCCTCTATCTTAACCGCTACGAGTTCATTTCCTCTAAATGTTGTAAATCCAAATGTAAACTGGAAATTGTAATCTTCCCTAAAACCTTTTTTAATCATATCTCTTACATCTTTAATGGTTTTTTCAATATCTTCTTTGTTGTCATCTTTGTCAAATATAATTTTTTCATCAATTACATTTCCATTTCTCAAATAAAATTTACCTACAATTGTTACTTCTTTATCCATTATTCTCCTCCAATTCTACAATAAGAAATGCGACTTTCATTGCTATTCGCACAACTCTTTTGCTAATGCCAACATCAATTTTTCTGCGTTGTCAAAAGTAATAACAGTTCCGTTTCCAATACCTGTGTAAATTTCCTTTGAGGCATCATAATCTTCTAAATGTTTTACATCATATCCGTCTAACCAAGGTCTTTCTTCTTCCTCTGTTAAGTCAATCATTTCTTTTGTAGGCACTTGCAACTCAATCATTACACAGTTTCCATTTTCATCATCATAGAATAATCTAGCTGCTTGTTCATAATTCACACCAGTTTCTTCATTTTTCATATCCTCAACAAACTGTTCAAAACTTTTTCCGTCCTTAATTCCTTCAAAATTCCATTCAAATCTATATATAATATCTACCATCCTTTCTTTAAAATACGAGTTTCAACTTAATCTTCTAAAAATTTAAAACTAAACGGTTTTGAATGACTAATAAAAAATGTACATCCTATTTTATATTTATTATTATATGCGCTATCTGAATCTGTAATCTTAATTGTCCATCCTAAATCATCCACATTTTCAATGATTCCATATTTTTTATATGTATCTCCTGGGTAAAGCTGAATTTCTTTCCCAATATAACTTTCTTTGTTGTATTTCATTTTAAAATCCCCTCTACACAATTAATTCAATTATATACTGTTCAAATTCCTCGACATCTGCCTGAAATTCTAGTGCTTCTCTTATTATGTATAAAATATCATCGCATTCCTTTGTATCAGCATCCACTCCATAAATGAGACAATATGAGGTAAATAATGCCCTTAACTGCTCTCTTACATTAAATTCGCTCCATAATGTATTTCCCGCAAAATCAATTATGTAATTTAAGAATTCTTCTTTAGTCATATCAACTTCCTCTATTCCATAAAGTTTCCTTCTATTATAAATAAATTCTCTTAATAAGTTTTCCGTCTGAAATTCTTTGATAAAACCATGCTCCATCAAAATAAATAATTTTATAAATTATTTCTCCCATATTTATCCCTTCATTCAATCAAATTCCCACTTTATTCTACAAAGTATTAGAATCATACATTCTGTACATCGCACCATGTTTTAAAAACATTCCGATATTTTCAATTTCTCTTATAGTTAATTCCTCTCCTTTGTGTCTATCGTCAAGATATACAAAACGCCTCCTTATGATCTCTGTTGACGGTAATGTAGTTTTCATAGTTATGACTCTTATTCCAATTTTTAGCTGCTTCAGAATATTTTCAGCTCCACCATACACAAAATAATTCTGTATTTTCTCTGTTGCATTATCTAAATGAGAATCAGTTAGTGCAACTCCATAAAATAATTTATCTGTCATTTCTCTATATTCAAAATAATTACATGTCATATTATTCCACCTCTTCCTGTCATGAAATTCCGATTTTATTCTTTTTTAATCAATCTTTTCCCACATACAGGACAAAAATTTGCTTTATCCATATCTACTCCAAAATCATAACCACAACAAGAAACCACTCCATCAATTAGATATGCTTCATTTATTTCCTCTATTTCAAATATTTCCTCTTCACAATTAAAACATCTAGGTTCATATTCAAGACCATTTTCAATCTTTTCTAATAAAATCTCTTTTGCTTGTGCCTTACTACATGCCTCTACTTCATACGATTTACTACATTTCTGATAATAATCTACAATATATTTTGCCATAATCATTTCCTCCTATAATCCCATCAAATCTTTTGCAACACTAACACCATAAGTTTCTTCAAACCACGACCAGACTTCCTCTCTGTATGTTCCTGTTGCAAATCCATTCCACTCTTCATCAATACATTCTGTTTCAGGATTCATTGGAACGTCTCCGAATTCTAACCACAAATTCTTGATATATTCTGCACGTCTATATTCAAAGCTATCGTTCAGACCACGACTAACAATACATGCTAAATCATCATCTGTGATTAAGAATTTCCGTTCTGTGCAATAGTCCATTATTGCGTTGTATTCCTTGTCACAAAATTCTGCATCATCTTCAATCTGGTCAATTTTCTGTTCTTTTAAATATTCTCTTAATGACATACTATTTCCCCTCTTTCCAATGTTCCATATCTTCATTTTTCAATGCGATCATTTCCAACATTTGCAGCGCACTGAAACATTCATTTTGTTTTAAAATTTCCAGTTCTTCTGTGATACACTTTACTTCTTCATCTTTGTATTCTAAAGAGTCCGCATAATCCATATCTAAAGACAGATTATATAATATTTTCGCAATTTTCTGTGTGTCCATGTTATTTCCTTCTCTAAAAATCTGTATTTCAATTAGAATCGCTTATTGCACACGAATCAGCTATGAAAAGTTTCCCATTATATATACTTACATTTGTATCACTGTCTTGATACATTCTTTCATTTTGAAAATCGTAATTGCTATATCCCTGACAACAAACAAAAACTTGCGTATCGTCTGAAATATCTTTAATAAATTCTCTTAATTCCCCTGCTGTCACTATTTTCTTATTTTCGTTCATAACCTTTTCATCCTATCATGTAAATTTTTATAAAAATTCATTCCCGGTAATCACAAGCAGCACATTATACAACACTCTGAAGCAATCCTTATTATATTCTTTCTGTGCCATTACTTGTAAAAGACATAAACCATCTTCCAATTCTTGTTTCAATTCTTCTGATCGTTCCAGATTAGATAGTTCAATCAACTGTTCTGCAATATCTTCAGTGTTATAACAAGAATTCTCCTTGTACTGTTTTAGTTCTTCCAGATTTTCTTTATTATTTTCATCTTTTGCCAATGTATCCGCTAATTCATTAAGCATTTCTTGTATTTCTTCCGCATCTTCTATGAGTTCTCTAATACTATCAGGGACTCCATTTACCTTTCCTCTTGCCTCAATCCACATTTCCGCATGTTCATTTGCATCAAAATCATTTGCGTATTCTCTTACTGATTCAGGAAAATTTTCCACTTCTACAATAATAGAAAAATCTTCTCCTACTGGCGAATACGTTTCAAGCTCCACTCTCCCATCTTCTGTATAAGAAGAAACATTCCAATCATTTTCTTTTAAAATGTCTATGTATCTTTGTTCTAACTCTTTCATATTTACTTCTTCTCCTTACAAAAAATTTTCTATTCAACTTCAATGATTAACCAACTTTCTCCATTTTCTTCGACAGAGTATATATATTTAATTTCCATATCCATAAAATCTCCGTAATGTTTTTGGCTAAAACATGTAGTACTATGTAATATTTTGTGTATATCTGATTTATAGTCATATTGTCTAACTGTAACTTTTCCTTCAATTTCAATACCATTTTCTAATAATTGTTTAATTGTCATGTTTTCCTCCTATGAAAGCGTTCTTTTATTAAATAAACGATAAAGCAGCCGTTAAGCTGCTCTATCAAGTTGTGTTCTAAAATTTATAATATAATTTTCTACGGCAATATTGATCGGAAGAATCAAGAAATTGTACTCGTTTCCATCAATGTACATTGGAGCATTTCTTTGGCTTCCTCTGAATACCGGATTCTCTGAATCAATAACTGATAATGCATCCACAAGATAATGTGAATTGAATCCAATAAATAAGTCCTCGTCCATTACAAGATTTTTCGTTTCAATCTCGTCAAAAGTTTGATATCTGGAAGTCTGCAAATATGTGTAAAGTTTTCCGTTCTCACTATGAAAGATAGTAGGCTCCTTTTCTTCTTTTACCATATCTGCGTTATACTTCATAATTTTTAACATTTCTTCTCTATCAGCATTGAATACAAAATCTCTGCTATCACACAACATCTGTTCAATATTGAAATATTGTCCATCAATTCTTCTGATAACGTATGTAAAATCTTTTCCGGAAATTCTGATATATTTCTGATCCTGATATACTTTGACTTCCGCATCTGATTTTTTATCCATGATTTTCTTGAATACCGGCAAGCATTTCACATGGAGTTTTACAGTGTCAAATGGATTTTCCGTTTCTGTGATAATTTTCTGATTCTCAAGTGATCTCGTCCCAATTCTGCGATTGTCCACAGCCTCTACACGCTTCCGCTTTGTGTTGAAGTTGAATACGTTCATCATTTTATTAGCGTCATCTCCTGCCACAAATAAAGAAAGATTAGCGATTGTTTCCAATAACCAACTCTCCGTTGTTGTAATAATATGCGCTTCTGTATCATCCATTGCTGGAAGAAAAATATCTGTATTCGCACACCGTGGAATAGTAACAATCTTTTTTCCGCACTTTATGTTTATTCTCTGCTGCATTTCCGTGCTAACATCTTCTAGCGTAACATCTCCGCTCATTTTGGAAACGATCTTGATATCGTCAATGTCAATCCCCAAAACACCTGGACTTGTGTCAAATGCATTATTTGTTCTTATTTCTGCAAAATGTTCCATATCGGTACCACACATTTTCACCGTTCCATCTTCTTCGACCTGCATATATAACTTTTTCAAGCTGTCAAGTGTTACTTTCTTATCAATGGCTGCCAATCCTTTTTTCATCATTGCTTTTAATTCTTTTGCGTTCATTGTAAATTTCATCATTGTTTTATCATCCTATTCTTTTAAAATCGTGCTTCTATTTACTCAACACTCTAATTTTGAATTATTCTGTAAATACTTCACTTTTCCAATTGCATTTTCTACACTTGTAATACCATAGAACACATCCTGATTTTTCATAATCCTTTTCTCTTTTAATCACTTTTTTAGTTTTAATATTTATCTCTATTGTGGCTTGATAGGTATTAACACTACTTAGTCTATCGCTCCTACATATAGGGCAAATTATTTCTTCATCATCTTCTAAATCTAAATCTTCTCTGAACCCCAATTCCACCAATCCTTTCCCTCACAATAATTTCATTTTAATCATCTAAAAATATTTTTTAATTGGACATTTAGTATGTTTCCAATCATCAAAATCAATAGTACACCATCCTCTGCACTCTTCTTTCTCGTAATAATAAAATGGACAACTTTCACATTTTCTTTCATCAAAATTTTCTGGTGGTATAAAATTTTCATCAAATTCGGCTTCAATTTCAATTTTCTTTTTTATATACATAACTATTTCCTCCCGATAAAATCATTATTTGTTTCCATAACATACGGAACAGCTTTTGCTGTTCCTGGTTGTTCCAAAGTTCTACGTTATTCAACAGATACACAGATTGAAGATTCTAAAGAGCAAAACGGACGAACCCCATAACCGAACCAACAGCAACCGTCGTAGCGCACGCCACCACGGCCGTAAACAATCTGAACAAAGGAAGATGAGCATACTTCATTTGTACTGTTTGGTGTGTCTAACCAAAACGGTTTTTCATTTTCTGTCCTAAACATACCATTCTTTCTTGCTTTTCTGTAATCATCAAAAGTGCCTAAATGTACCTTACAATCACATGTTTCGTAGGTGTCCAACCCATCCATAGATAGTAAATCAACTGTATCAATCAATACATTTTCTTTTCCAAATCCTTTATAGATATCAGTCAGAATATCCCCATTTTCATCATTCAACACATTCTTGATTTCAGAAGTTCTAAAATCATTTAATTCACTGTCGAATCTATAAGTTTTTTCAAGAAGTTCTTTTCTCCAAACTTTGGTTCTATTGTTCTTAATATCCTGTTCCACCACATACCATTCATTTCCAATGTTGTCTACAATCACGTTTCCAACCTTGCATTCATATAACTGTTTCTCTTGCCTCATTCCTAAAGACTTCCTTAGTTCTTCTGTTAATTCGATAACCAGATTATTTCCTTCTACTTTTACATTTGTCTTATTTACTTCGATATTCATAATATTTCCTCTACTTTCTTTCTAATAATTCTTACTTACAAAATGGTTTCCAGTACGCGATCAGTGCTGCGCCAAACATTGCAACATACAATTTAGCGTCCGTTTCTACAATAAACAGTGCGATCAGAAGCAAAATCAATCCAGAAAACTTCTGAAAATTCAATCTGCGCTTCCACCGTTTAAATTTTTGACTCGTAGCAGCCACAACATATCCTTCTAACCATTCTTTATTATGTTTCTTCCATTCTTTTTCCGTCATAACAGTTTCAACTACATTCATTTCTTATTTCCTCCATTCCTCATATACTTGTTCACTACGTTGTTATACTCCCATTTTTCCACCACTGATACACCGCCTTTTGTTCTTACAGTGCAATACTTCTTTCCGCAAATTGTAAATTCGCTCAAAATCTCCATTGTATTATTCTCCTTTTGTTGTTGTGTTTATTTGTTGTATTTTTTATTTCCCTGAAATCATTCTGCAAGCTGTGACACTCACAGAACGTAATATGTAAGTTTTTCTTATGCAGTCTTTGCTACTGCTTTTCTTGATGTTCTTTTTCGTGTTGTCTTAGACTCAATTGCCAGAATATCAATGTTTCTTTCGATCACACCGGAAAGGAAATCGAATAATGAATCTTGCCACTTCTCTGATAAATTATCATTAAAATATTTACTTCCTTTACAGTTATTCAACAGAACTCTTTCCATGTCTGTCTCTCTTCCAGAATAGTAGGCATATAATTTTCTAAATACTCTTAATACTTTCGCGCTAAATGCCTTTCCTTCACGATAAGTTTTACCTCCGTTCCATTGTAGTTTTACGATAAGTTGTAAAATTCTGTCTAGTAAATCTGGACAAAGTTTTGCCATTTTTACACCATCCGAAAGTGATGTTAATACACCTATAGGATTGTCAACAGGGTTTCTGTCTCCTTTAATTGCAACATGATTTCTATCACATATAGATTTTAATATCACATACTCTTCTTTTCTTAATACAAGTGCTGCGCTATAAGTATCTGCAAATGTCATTCTTTTTCGATCATTTTGTTGTGATAAAAACAAATCAACTGCATCAGCTTCTGTAATTCCAATCAATACTTCAACTTGTACAAGTTTCATGTTTCCAAAATACGCCCCTATAATTCTGTGCATACCGTCTATTACATAGAATTTTCCGTCCCTAAGAACAACTTTAGGAAGATCCCATTTGTATGGATTAAATTCAGAACCAATTTTCTTTGAAATAGACACCCTCAATTCTCTTTGCCATTCTGGAATATGAACGAGCAAAGGGTTTATACTGATGATTGCCTTTTCTCTTCCGTCATGTTTTGATCTTGCTTCCTCCATTTTGTCGGATACAATCATTTTTTCACCAGCTTCAATAATATTGTTCAACATCCTTGCTTCATTCATCATTTCTTCTAATTCTTTTGGCAACATTCTTTCTCTTTTGCTCATTTTTCTAATCTCCTTTAATATGTAAAATTTTCTATAATAAAAGCACCTGTATAATTACAAGTGCTTTCTAAACGTATACATCTATGTTACATTGTCTTTCTTCATTTTCGATATGAACATCTATCCATATTCTACCACGTCTGTATGTACTTCTTCCTAAAATCTCCAATGTTACGAGAGGATTCTCACGAATCTGCTTATACTCTTCATTCGTTAGTATATTCTTATCCAAGGCTTCCAATTCATCAAACGTATAATCTGCTAAAGATTTTCCTACTGTTATCATAATCATGGCTCCTTTCCTTCTGCTTCGTTCCACTTCTTTCAACCGAGATCAGCTCAATCTGGCGTTTTCTCTGTGTAATATTGATTAACTGTATCTGATGTTTGTTATAAAAATTTTCCATCATGTCTCTTCCTATTCCATTCTTTCCGCTTTCGTATTTGTTGTATATGGCTCTTTGCTGATTACCCAATCACCTACAGATATATATACTTTTTCATTATCGTTCCAGGTTTCCCAACCTTTTATATCATTTACATTGATATATCCGCTATCCGGTGTAACGTCTGTTTCGATATAATAGCCAG
>ERZ1673739.1589-NODE-1589-length-23759-cov-9.275059_pt1 | contig 23759 bp, 25 predicted proteins | sample MGYA00580210_ERZ1673739 | MGnify/ENA primary metagenome ERZ1673739 (study PRJEB41218, sample SAMN15661749) | gut metagenome | host: Homo sapiens | place: Canada: London | collected 2015-08-20/2019-03-30 | study: EMG produced TPA metagenomics assembly of...
CTTTCCAAATCCCTGTCTGCGTTTCTCAATCAAACCAATTCCTGTTTCATCATCCAGTTCCTGCATGGATTTTATTGCTTTATTTCGACCGCAATTCAGTAATTCCATGATATCTTCTATCGAAAAGTAAATATATGCTCTGTTATTTTCATCAAACCATTGATTTTTAATGGACAGGGACATACGATCCAGCATCAATCCATATAAAATTTTAGCATCGCTTGATAAATCTTTAAAGTAACTATCTGTAAATAATGCTTTTGGTATACGGTAGAAGCTGAACTGATCAGCTTCCGCTCCGTAGAAATATTTGAATTTCATCTTTTTATCCATAACTTCCTCCTTTCGTTTTCTATACAGAAGTCCTCTTTCTAAACTTCTGTGTCTCTTTTCTTCTTCTGTTTCTTACTTAATCATTTTGTTCTTGAGACCATTTTTCCAGCAAGGATTCTATCACCCGTTCCATATCATCAGCACTGTAGCTCTCTGGAAAATACTTCGTCAGCTTCTTTTCTGAAAACGTAATAGATCTTGATGGTGTCTTTACCATCATACATTTATTAAAGATTGTCAGCATTCCCACCTGATTAACCGCTCCTTCATTCAACTGATTTCTGAGAGCAGTGATCTGCTGTGGTTTAATGAAGCCAGTGTCTTTGATATACTCGTAGATCCATTTCTGGATTTCTTTATCGATGTAGGAAATATCTACACCAACTGTGAAAGTCAGCTTTTTGTTATCTACCATATCAAGAAGTTCTGGAATTAGCTCTGTCAGACGGATATATCGTTGAACCTGTTTGGAACTTTCTCCTACTTGTTTTGCCAATACATCTCTGGAAACTGTTCCCATTAAATTCTGGTCATTTTGACCAGAATTATTTTTAGGTCTTCCTGCCTGCCTTTTCATTGCCTCCAACTTCATCCGATACGCAAATGCCTTCTCACTCGGCAATAACTCCTCCCTTTGAATGTTGGCATCCACCATCGCTATTACCGCGTCATCATCCGATAATTCTCTTACGATAGCTGGGATGGTAGTAAGTCCTGCCATCTTTGCTGCATGTAATCTTCGGTGACCGGAGATCATTTCATATTCATCATTGTTGTTCACTCGAAGCAATACCGGTGTCAGCACACCGCTAAGCTTTACACTTTCAATCAGATCCTGCATCTTCTCATCATCAAGAACCTTAAATGGATGATTCTTGAATGCATGAATCTTGTTGATCTCGATTTCCATTGCTGATTCTTCATTAACAACACCTAATAATTCATCAATACTTGCCAGTTTAATTTTTTCACCCGGTCTATTTTTCATCACTCATAACCTCCTGTGTCAGATTCATATATGCCATAGATACTTTACCTTTCGGACAATGCGTGTAGATACTAATTCCTTCTGCACTTGTCTCTGCCGCTTTTACTGACATTGGAATTACATTTTTAAAGATTGCAATCTGGCTTCCATAAGTTTTCTGTACAAGTGCCGCAATATCCTTCGCATAGTTGGTTCTGAAATCTACCATAGTCAAAAGGATTCCTTCTATCGTCAGTTTCCGGTTCAGTCTTTTCTTTACCATAGAGATTGTTTTGATCAGCTGCTGTAATCCCTTCACCGGAAGATAGGCTGCCTGGACCGGAATTAAAACAGAATCCGAAGACACCAAGGCATTGATCGTCATCATTCCAAGGCTAGGTAAGCAATCGATCAAGATATAATCGTATCGGGATCGTATCGTATCGATGTATTCCTTCATGATCATTTCCCGACTCATTACATTTCCCATCGTCACTTCCAAAGTTGACAATTCAATATTTGCCGGAAGCAGATCTACATTTTCCTGATGATGCAGAATACCGTCTTCCTCTGATATTTCATCTTCATTAATCACTTTCATCATGATGGTTGCCAAAGTAACTCCCAGTTCATCCGGCTCTACATATCCAAGACTTGCTGTCAGGCTTCCCTGTGGATCTGCATCGATCAATAATACTTTTTTTCCTTCTCTTGCCAGGCCAATTCCTAAATTTACGGTTGTGGTGGTCTTTCCGACTCCGCCTTTCTGGTTTGTAATGGATATCACTTTACACATATGTTGTTCCTCCTGTATTCTTTCATCAAAATTCTTCATCACGGAATGCTTCCAGATATTCATCAATAAGATCCAAATTAACTAACACGATTCTTTTGACATGGTATACTGCTCTGGCATCTTTTGCTAACTGTTGAAATGTATGGACTCCCATGGAATAAAGCATTGCCCCTTCCTCATAACGGACAAATTTCTTGCGTCCTCCTTTGACAAGCTTTTCCAAATCCGGAACCTTGCTTCGGTTATTTCCCATAACGCTTCCTCCTTCTCTTCTTTAATTCTGATACAACCTCAGGATTACCTTCTAAAAAATCATCCGGAATATTCAGATCCACAATGGCTGTCTTTCGAATCGGATAATTGGCTTCTGCTTTTTTCGCCAGTCTGACAAAAGGCCAGTAGGACATCTTATAAATCTTTGCTCCTTGTGTGTAATTTACAAATCTGCGTTTCTTTCCTTCCAGATATTTTTCCAAGTCAGGTGTTTTTCGTTTTTTCATGGCTTCCTCCTTGTTTCCAGAAATTTATTTGGCAGGTACGTGAAAGGATATGTTTTCTGCATATCATCAAAATGAACAATTGCTATGCCTGACAACAAAAAAAGGACACCTTCCATTGGTATTTCTACCAAAAGAGAAGTGTCCCTTTATACACCTTATTTTTGAAAAATGCTCCTCAAAAATAATCAATATTTTACTTGTAAACAAATAAGTCAAACAGTTAAGAATCCATAGAACTCCTTATTCTGTTTCCTTATAATCCATACATCATTATTTCAATCTATACAGCTCCAAGCCGTTTCATGTAGCTCCATGTCAATCCGTGGAACCACTTTTCCTGATTGGACGTCTATGACTACCAAACCGAACTCTTTTTTCTGGATTAGTACAGCTTAGCACCTGCCGGAATATGGTTATCAACCATCAGAAGATGCAGTTCTTCATCCTCTGAATCCTTCAGGTTATTCACTGCTGAAAGCAGCATACCGCAAGACTCGATTCCCATCATCTTTCTTGGCGGAAGGTTGGTGATTGCAATCAGTGTCTTACCAACTAATTCTTCCGGCTCATAGTAAGAGTGGATTCCGCTTAAGATCGTGCGATCTGTACCTGTTCCGTCATCCAGTGTGAACTGAAGGAGCTTCTTGCTCTTCGGAACTGCTACACACTCTTTAACCTTTACGGCACGGAAATCAGATTTGCTGAATGTATCAAAATCAACCTCTTCTTCAAATAAAGGCTCAACCTTTACGTTGGAGAAGTCAACTTTTGCTGTCTCTGCTGGAGCAGCTGCAGCTGTCTGAGCTACATTATTTGCTTCATTTTTTGCAGAACCCTGTGATTTCATTGTCGGGAAGAGTAATACATCACGGATTGCCGGGCTGTTTGTCATCATCATAACCATACGGTCGATACCGAATCCGATACCACCTGTAGGCGGCATGCCGATGCTTAATGCGTTCAGGAAATCTTCATCTGTGTGGTTTGCTTCATCATCGCCGGCAGCAAATGCTTTTTCCTGTGCCTCGAAACGCTCTCTCTGATCGATCGGATCGTTCAGCTCGGAGTAAGCGTTTGCCATCTCCCATCCGTTCATGAAGAACTCGAAACGCTCTACATAATCCGGATTTTCCGGTTTTTTCTTTGTTAACGGAGAAATCTCTACCGGGTGATCCATGATGAAGGTCGGCTGGATCAGGTGCTCCTCTACATACTCTTCAAAGAAGAGATTTAAGATATCACCTTTCTCATGACGCTCCTCATATTCGATATGATGCTCGTCTGCAACTTTTTTTGCTTCCTCAGTAGAATGAATCTCGTTGAAATCTACGTTTGCATACTGTTTTACAGCATCAACCATTGTAATACGTGCAAACGGTTTTGACAGATCCATAGTGTGCTCACCGTATGTGAGGATCTCGGATCCGGTTACTTCTTTTGCCACATGACGGTACAGGTTCTCTGTCAGATCCATCATGCCGTGATAATCTGTATATGCCTGATATAACTCCATCAGAGTGAACTCCGGATTGTGACGGGTATCAAGTCCCTCATTACGGAATACACGACCAATCTCATATACTCGCTCCATACCGCCTACGATCAGACGTTTCAGATAGAGTTCCAGTGAGATACGGAGTTTCAGATCTTCGTTCAATGCGTTAAAATGTGTCTCAAACGGTCTTGCTGCAGCTCCACCTGCGTTGGATACCAGCATCGGTGTCTCAACTTCCATAAAGCCCTGTCCATCCAGATAACGACGGATACTGCTGATGATTTTGGAACGTTTGATAAATGTATCTTTTACTTCCGGGTTCATGATCAGGTCTACATATCTCTGACGATAACGTGTATCGGTATCTGTCAGACCATGGAATTTCTCCGGAAGTACCTGTAAACTTTTAGAAAGAAGAGTTACCTCAGAAGCATGAATGGAAATCTCTCCTGTCTTTGTCTTGAATACTTCACCTGTGATACCAAGGATATCACCTACATCATATTTTTTGAAATCTGCATAGGATTCCTCACCGATATTATCACGTGCCACATAAGACTGAATACTTCCCTGCAGATCCTGTACGTTGCAGAAAGAAGCTTTTCCCATAACACGTTTGAACATCATACGGCCGGCGATCGTTACAGTCTGACCTTCTAATGTGTCAAAATTGTCTTTGATCTCCATGCTGTGATGTGTTACATCATATTTTGTAATCTGAAACGGATCTTTTCCACGTTCCTGAAGATCCTGCAGTTTCTCGCGACGAACCTTCAAAAGCTGGTTAACGTCTACGTCCTGTCCTTTCTTTTGTTCAGCCATTTTCATTCTCCCTTTTCTTTTAGTTTGATCTCTGGATTTCCAGTACTTTATACTGTAAAACACCTGCCTGTGTCTCTACATTTACAATCTCACCGACTTTTGCACCAAGTAATGCTTTTCCAACCGGAGACTCATTTGAAATCTTGCCTTTCAGGCTGTTTGCCTCAGTGGAACCAACGATCTTATACTCAAGTTCCTCATCAAACTCGCAGTCAAGAATACGTACCTGACAGCCAACGCTGATCTTGTCCAGATCTACTTCTTCCTCAACAACAACTTCTGCATGTCTTAAAATTTTCTCGATCTCTTCAATACGTGCTTCGATATCACGCTGCTCATCTTTTGCTGCATCGTACTCAGCGTTCTCTGATAAGTCACCCTGCTCACGCGCTTCTTTAATCTTCTGAGCGATCTCTTTTCTCTTTACTACTTTTAATTCCTGTAATTCGTTCTCCAGTTTCTGTAATCCCTGGTAAGTCAAAAGATTTTTCTTATCCATGTTTGTTGATCCTCCTGATCGTTTTTTATTTATCAATAATTTTGAAGAGTTTTATCCACTTTCACAATCAATACATTATAACCAATCGGTACTTCTATGTCAAGATTTTGCATTCCCTGTTCCTCAGTTTCATGAATCTTCCATCGATGCTTGTAAAAGGGAACATATAAAACATTTGGCATCAGTCTGTCGGTGTACATAACTCCTCGCCGTTCCATATCAAGCACCACATTCGCATGGCTCTGCCTCATCGCATCCGGCGGAAAAATTCTAGTCATGAGACCGTATTCCATCTCCAGCCAGACAGTAAAAGACACAAAGTATTCCGGCCGATTCGTACAGATCTCCAGAAAATTTAACCCCGGACTCAGCTGCCGCAAAATCTGATCCACATCATCGTCCTCGCCAAATACCTGATCCGGCGTATCTGTATCAATAATCAGCGGTTTAAAATCACGGTATAGCTGTTTTCTGGTCAGTCTGCCACCCAGTTCTTCTTTTTCCTCCCGGATCACATCCCGCTTCTGCCACAGGATTTGTTCTATGATGCTGCGGGTTGCAAAAATCCATGGATTTTCTATCGTTTCCGGTTCCGGAGCATTTGGTTCTTCCTGCACGTTACGCCGTTTTTTCCAAATATGGCAAAGGTATGTCCTAATTTCACGGAAGAAATTTTTTATTTTACTGACCTTTCCTGTACAGTTCTGTTCTGTCATGATCTGTTTTCCCACATTCCCTGATTTTGATTTTCTTACAGTTTATGTGAAAAAAGTAGTTATTATGATTTTTTGTTATATCTATAATGCCTGTAATGAAATTTCTACGATGGATTCCCTATCTGTTCCAATTCATCGCATCTGTTTGATCATTTCTGTGACTTGCATACAATTTCATTCCATACACATTACACTATGCTTCTTCTGCCAGCCACTGTTCCAGCAATGCTTCCAGTTGTGCATAGCTTTCCACTTCATTGATTTTGCCACGAAGTTTGGAAGAATTTTTATATCCTGCCGTATACCATGCGGCATGTTTGCGGATCTCCCGGATTCCAATATAATCTCCCTTGATCTGAAGCTGGAGACGTGCATGAAGGAGCATCATATCTGCCACTTCCTGTCTGCTTGGTTTCGGCAATTCCTCACCTGTCTCAAGCTGATGCTGGATATGTTTAAAGATCCATGGATTTCCCTGTGCACCGCGCCCGATCATAAAACCGTCACATCCGGTCTGTTGTTTCATCCGAACTACATCCTGCGCACACAAGATATCGCCGTTTCCAATGACCGGGATTGATACTGCCTCTTTTACCTGACGGATAATATCCCAGTCCGCTTTTCCGGAATAATACTGCTGTCTGGTACGCCCATGCACCGCAATTGCAGCCACGCCACAACTTTCCGCGATTTTTGCAATCTCCACGGCATTGACATGTTCCTCGTCAAAACCCTTTCGGATTTTCACCGTCACCGGTTTTTTCACCGCTTTTACCATCTTGGTCAGAATTTCTTCCACCAGTTTCGGTTCTTTCATCAATGCCGATCCCTCATGATTATTCACCACTTTTGGCACCGGGCAGCCCATATTGAAATCCAGAATTTCAAAGGGACGCTCCTCGATCTGTGCTGCCATAGACGCCAGAATATCCGGATCTGATCCAAATAATTGTAGCGAAACCGGATGCTCCTCCGGATGAATCTCCATCAGCAGTTCCGTATTTTTATTTTTATAATAAATTGCTTTTGCGCTGACCATTTCCATGCACAAAAGCCCTGCACCCTGTCTGCGGCATAACAAACGAAATGGCAGGTCTGTTACGCCTGCCATGGGTGCCAGTACTAAATTGTTCTCCAGGGTTACATTACCTATTTTCAATTTATTCATACTGTACTCTTTCCGTTTTTCTTTCTATTTATCCTTGTATCTACACATGTTTGTGTTACATTTCCAATGTATCTGATCTGATTTTCTGAGTTTTTTCAATTTTTTTCTGCTTTTCAAAAATCAGACTTTTCCGAAACTACTTTTTCTGCTTTTCAAAAATGAGACGCATGCCCTGTAAGGTAAGCATCGGATCATAAATATCAATGACGTCGGTCTCTTTTTCAATGATTCTTCCCAGACCACCGGTTGCCACAACTTTGATATTGTCTTTGCCAAACTCTTTTTTCATCTGTTTGACAATATATTCTGTCTGTCCAATCTGACCATATACCAGACCTGCCTGCATGCATGCAATGGTATCCTGTGCCAGAATACTCTTTGGTTTCTTGATCTCAAATTCCGGAAGTTTTGCAGCCATACTCCACATTGCCTGCGCGGAAGTACGGATACCCGGTGCGATCACGCACGCGGTAAAGGTACCGTCAGAATCTACCAGGTCAAAGGTGGTGGCAGTGCCATAATCAATGACAATTGCCGGACCGCCATACAGTTCATAGACTGCAGCTGCATCCACGATACGGTCTGCACCGACCTGACGCGGGTTTTTGGAAGCCACACGGATTCCAGTCTTTACGCCAGCCTCGATAATAATTGGTCTTGTATGAAAATATTTGATGATGGCACTTGTCAGGGAATGCATTACGTTCGGCACTACGGATGCAACAATAACATCTGTAATTTCTTCAACTTTCACCTGATTATGCTCCAGCAGCTCACACATTACCATACCGTACTCATCTGAAGTACGTGTCTGAATTGTTGTCATTCGGAATGTGGTACGCAGTTTTTTCCCTTCAAATACACCCAGTGTGATATTTGTATTCCCGATATCTACGGTTAAAAGCATTTCTCCAGTCCTCCACTAGCTAGTTTTCTATGTTTATCTGATGAGTCACTTTATAATACATTTCCAGTGATTCCAACAATTCCTGTTTTGTGTTCTGCAGCTGTTTCACCTTCAGAACACTTCCGATCTCATCATACAGCAGATCACCCTCATCTGCCGCGGTCTCAAAGATCAATTCTCCGTCTTCATCAAATTTTAAGGTAAGTGTGCCACCTACATCTTCTGTATACAATACACACATCAGTTTCAGTTCATCCTGGATTCCCTGTGGTAATTTCTGAAAATCCGGATTCAGATAATATTTTTTTGTATATGCGCTGGATCCACACAGCACTACTTCTTCCTGATTCATAAATGATCATTCTCTCCTGTTATCTATTCTTCTGTCCAGTTCGTCCATTCTGGCAAACATAAGTAGATTCATCACACATATCCGTATACACCACGAACGGATACCTCACCGGAGGAAACATGGGCTGTTCCGTCTTCTGTCTGTACCAGAAGCTCCCCATTCTGATTGATCCCCTGCGCGACGCCAGTATACTCTTTTCGCGGATCAAGCACACGCACACTGCGCCCGCGGTTGACAAGATGGCAGTTATACTCATTCATCACACCGGACAGATCCTGTGTTTCGAGATAAATGGCATAATATTTTTCAAACTCTGCCATGATCTTTGCAGCCAGCTTTGCTCTGCTGATACGCACACCCGTCAGCAGATACAGCGAAGTAGCAGTCGCTGCCACTTCCTCCGGGAAACTTTCATTCGAAACATTGATTCCGACACCGACGACAATATAGTTGATATAATCAATCTGTGCACTCATTTCCGTCAGAATACCACAAACTTTTTTCCCGTCGCATACGATATCGTTCGGCCACTTGATCTGTGTATCAATTCCAACCACAGCTTCAATGCCTGACCGGACAGCAAGTGCCATAACAAGAGTCAGCATGGAAGCATTTCCCGGCTGAATATCCGGTTTTAACAACAACGTCATAAAAATACCTTCACCGGCTTTGGAATCCCATGAACGTCCCCGACGACCTTTTCCGGAAGTCTGGCAGTCGCTGAGTACCAGCAGACCATGTTCTGCGCCTTCTTCTGCCAATCGTTTTGCCTGATTATTAGTGGAATCAGTCTCATCAAATACGACCAGATCTTGTCCTGCCCAGTCAGTTTTCAGATATTTCTGAAGCTGTTCTTCTGTCAGCAGATCCGGTTCTTCCTTTAACCGATAGCCTTTGTTTCTGACCGCTTCGATCACATATCCTTCTGCTTCCAACTGACGGATTGCTTTCCATACCGCTGTGCGGGATACGCCAAATTTTTCACTGATTTCCTGTCCGGATATAAAATCCGGACAATTCTGTAATAATTCCAGAATTTTCTTTTTCACAGTTTTCTCCATCCTATCATACAGTTGACACTGTATGTATTCTGTCTCATCTTCTATTTAGTCAAATCAGAGCATACACTCCATACGGTTCAAGTCGAACGCACATGAGACTTGGTGCGTGATTCTGGTCAGCGTAAGCTGACATATTCTTCTCAGAATCACTGCACTCTACACTTCGTTTCGGTCGCGCAAAACCATCGTCTCCCAGACAATGTGCGCCCTCGCGGAGCGTTTATCTCAGTCGAAGATTGAGATGAACTATTTCTCAGCTCCGCCAAGTGTTGCATACATAACTGCTTTGATGGTATGCATACGGTTCTCTGCCTCATCGAATACGATGGACTGCGGACTTTCGAATACTTCATCTGTTACTTCCATCGCATCCAGACCAAATTTGTCATGAATCTCTTTTCCGATTTTTGTATTCAGATCATGGAATGCCGGCAGGCAGTGCATGAATTTTACCTGCGGACCTGCATTTTCCATTAATTTTGCATTTACCTGATACGGTGTCAGCTCTGCAATACGTGTCGCCCACACATCATCCGGCTCACCCATGGATACCCATACGTCTGTGTAGATGACATCTGCACCTTTGGTACCTTCCATAGCATCTTCGGTCAAAGTGATGGTTGCACCTGTCTCCTCTGCGATGGCACGGCACTGTGCGACCAGTTCCTCATTCGGGAAATATTTTTTGTTTGTGCATGCAGTAAAATGCATACCAAGTTTTGCACATACGACCATCAGAGAATTTCCCATATTATAACGGGCATCGCCCATGTATGCAAGTTTAATTCCTTTTAAATGTCCGAAATGCTCTTTGATTGTCAGCATATCTGCAATCATCTGTGTCGGATGGAACTCATTGGTCAGACCGTTCCATACCGGTACACCTGCATATTTTGCGAGTTCCTCAACAATAGTCTGGTCAAATCCACGATACTCGATACCATCGTACATACGTCCAAGCACGCGTGCAGTATCTGCAATACTCTCTTTTTTACCGATCTGGGAAGCAGACGGATCAAGGAATGTTGTATGCATACCCAGATCAAATGCAGCTACTTCAAAGGAACAACGAGTACGTGTGCTGTTTTTTTCAAAGATCAGGGCAATATTTTTTCCTGTCAGTACATCGTGACGGATGCCTTTTTTCTTTTTCTCTTTCAGCTCTGCGGACAGATCGATCAGATATGTAATCTCTTCCGGTGTGAAATCCAGTAATTTTAAAAAGTTTTTTCCTGTTAAATTCATGTCTTTTTTACCTCTCATTTTATTATCAATCAGCTTTTCTATTTTTTGCTGTGAAAAATCGTATTTTTCCTGTACTTCTTCGGCTGAAAATTGTAAGTAACTTTCTGTCATTTAAAAACTCATTTAAAAACAGGGCTGCCGTGTGGCAGCCCATGTTACTATTCTTACTTTTCTTTTACATCTGCTGCTACTTCTACCAGAGATTTTGCAAGTCCTGCCATGCCCTGAATCTCTGACGGAATAATAATCTTTGTTGCTTTGCCGTCTGCTGCCTTTGCAAAAGCTTCCAGACTCTTGATCTGAAGAACTGCTGCATCCGGAGACGCTTCTTTCAGGAAGCGGAGACCATCTGCATTTGCCTGCTGGATTTTCAGGATGGCTTCTGCCTGACCTTCTGCCTCTTTGACAGTTGCTTCACGTTTTGCCTCTGCACGAAGAATTGCTGCCTGCTTCTCAGCTTCTGCATCCAGAATTGCAGATTCTTTCTTACCTTCTGCAACCAGAATGGTGGATTTCTTCTCACCTTCTGCACGAAGGATTGCCTCACGACGTTCACGCTCAGCTTTCATCTGTTTCTCCATCGCATCCTGAATTGCCTGCGGCGGAATGATGTTTTTCAGTTCTACACGGTTTACTTTGATTCCCCATGGATCTGTTGCGATATCCAGAGAAGCTCTCATTTTTGTATTGATGGTCTCTCTGGAAGTAAGTGTCTCATCCAGTTCCAGATCACCGATAATATTTCTCAATGTTGTTGCTGTCAGATTTTCGATCGCCATGATCGGATTTTCCACACCATAGGAAAACAGCTTCGGATCTGTGATCTGGAAAAATACAACAGTATCAATTCGCATGGTAACGTTATCTTTTGTGATAACCGGCTGCGGTGCGAAATCAACAACCTGCTCTTTTAACAGAACTCTTTTTGCCACATGGTCGATAATCGGCATTTTAAAATGAATACCAACCTCCCATGTTCCCTGATATGCTCCCAGACGCTCCACAACATATGCGTTTGCCTGAGGTACAATCTTGATGCATGATGCCAGGATCAAGATAACTACTACGATTAAGATAATAATTGCAATCACTATATTGCCCTCCTTCTACAATTTCAAAAAAGAATATGCCAGCTTTTTGTTGACCGGTATCCCGAAATGCCCGCGACATTCTTGCCGTGAACCGGAAATGTACGTCATGCACGTATGACATATACGCCTCATTTATTCCGGACACTTAACCATCAGTTTTACTCCGCTGATGGAAACCACGCTTACAACGTCATCCTTTTTGAACTTTTGCTTTTCATCCACACTTCTTGCTGTCCATTCCTGTCCGCGTATCATCACACGTCCGGTTGACAGAAGATTATCAATCGGTTCTATTACGACCGCTTCTTCTCCGATCAGTGTCTGTGCATTTGTGCGAATGTGCCCCGAATTGAATTTTTTCTGAGCCAGTGGTCGGATCAGCAGAACCAATACCAACGACACAATCAGAAACACAATTACCTGTACAGCAGCTCCGCCCTGAGCCAGGCTGACAAAAAATGCAGCCAGTGCACCGCCTGCAAACCAGATGGTCAGCAATCCCACGGTCGCAATCTCAATCAGGATAAATGCTACCAGAAGAACCAGCCATATCATTGGCGCTGATAATGAAAACATGTCGATCCCCCTTTTCCTTGTTTTCACCAATATACTATATTTTCTCTCGTTTTACAATAATAATCACAAAAAGAGAGGCCACATTCCTGCCGTTTTCCGGCAAGCCTGTAGCCTCTCTGTATAAAGCACGTTAATCCAGCTTATCGTTTAATAGAAAATCTGTGATCCGATCACGGTACCGGATCCTCTTGTTCCTGCATGGAAATATTTTGCTCCACCTGTATTATCTGCACCGCTTAATGCCTCTGCTGCTGCCTGATAGCAACTGGAGGAGATATTTCCGCTGCTTAATACTCTTGCAAGCTTTCCGCTGGAAGCCGGTGTAAACTGACCACTCTGGTAAATAACACCTGAAATGCTGTTCGGGAAAGATCCGCTTTTTACACGGTTCATAACAACTGCTCCAACTGCAAGCTGACCGGAATATGGTTCTCCGCCTGCCTCACACTGGATGATTGCTGCCAGAAGCTGTGTGTCACTGGAAGATGCGCTGACTGCCTCAGAACTTGTTGTTACTGTTGCACTGTCTGAGTTTGAGTTGCTGTTTCCTGCCTGAGCTGCTGCTTCCTGTGCTGCTTTCTGAGCGGCAGCTGCTTCTCTTGCACGAATTTCTTCCATACTTACGGCATCGTCAATGTTTAATGCAACGTCTACATAGTCTGCCGCAACATATGCGGTTGTTCCGTTGCAGTCTACAGAAATCCATCCGTCAACTTCCTCTGCATCTGTGTTTACTGTCAGAGATGCGCCGGAATCAATAACGTCAAGAATTTTTGCATCTGTATTGGATGCCTCACGAACGCGGATGCCATCTGCATTCGCGGTTGCCTTTGTCTCACAGTTTTCTTTTGCATAAGTGTGTGCATCTTCACCAAATACACAATATGCATTATTTACATAACCTTCTACATCTCCGGATTTTACCTTGGTCCATTCATCACCGACCTCAAGTACTTCCGCGCCGGAACCTGCATAAAATTTTCCAACTACTTCCGCATCCGCAGATGCTTCTTTTCGTATATTCAATGAACTGTCTTTATCAACTGTTACCAGCATTTTGTCTGCCCACTCAGCAGCTTCTGCCGCTGCCTGTGCGTTCTGTTGTATGATCTGAACAGACTGAACTCCTGTGCTTGCCGCCTGGCTTACACGGTCTGCCACATTTACTGTAGCGTTCTCCGTCGTGGTTCCTGTCTCAGCAGCACTTGCAGAAACGGCTGTTGTGACGGATGCGATTGCCAGAGCTGCTGTAATAATTCCGCTTTCAATAACCTTTCTAAATTTCATTTGACCTCCTGATTCAAACCTTTACAAAATTGCCCGTAAAAATTTGTTAATTGTTTTTATAATTTGTTTTGTGTTAGTATTACAATTCTAATTACTAATTATGCATTTCTGTTAAATTTGTTACAGAATTGTTACACAAACATTGCACGCATTATAACAATCCATTTTCAGGATGTCAACCCTATTTCACGTTTTTTGTGCACTTTTTACCTATTTTTTCCTTGAAAAAAGATGACTTCTACCCCAAATTGCACATTTTTGTGCACTTTTTTGGGATTCCATCATCTTTGTAAAGCGGACATTCACATTCCGCTTTCGCTACTTGCTCATGAACGCAGTCGCTTTGTGACCTGTCAGTGGGAGCTTTTAACTCCCACTGACATAAGCATCCCCTTACCCACCGCTTAGTGCTCTATGCACTTGAAGTTGGGGAATGCTTATTCTGCGTTCAAAATGCAATTTATTACATCATTTACGGAAACATTTCCTGTATCACACTGCCAAATAATTCTTCCTCCGACTTTGTCACAGCATGTCCTTTTTTTACATTTGTTTCCGCTTCTTTTCTTATGTATTCTTCACGATTTCTGCCGGTGCCTGCTACTCTCTGGCTCATGGCAATTTTCATCACATCTTTTGATTTTTCCGTCAGATAAATGATCTGCTTTCTGCATCGACGTACCCCTGCCAGATTCATTATCATCAGTAGCACAATACACACCAGAATACCCAGAATTAGCTCTGTTGTATGCTGTGTATATATCATTTCTGCAAAATGAATCAGTCGATCCATTTTACGCCTCCTTCCCGTCATGGATGTTGTACATGACATTTTTGTTACATAGCAAGTGTAACAAAAACATACACTTTAGAAAAGGGGATTTATGGTTCTTTTCATCGCAAGTTTCGACCTGTTTCTTCCTATTATAATATTTTTCCTGTTTTTGAGTTGATGGAAATGCTTGTCACCCCATGGGAATAGGTGTATATTTGTAAGAAATAAAGTCAGATATCTGAAACAGAAAGGATTAATCATATGAAAAAAATCATTCTCACCGGTGGCGGTACTGCCGGACATGTTACACCAAATATTGCGCTTCTTCCGCGCCTGAAAGAACTGGGATATGATATTTCCTATATCGGATCTTATACAGGTATGGAAAAAGGACTGATCGAACAGCAGAATATCCCATATTACGGCATTTCTTCCGGAAAACTGCGCCGTTACTTTGATCCGAAAAACTTTTCCGATCCGTTCAAGGTAATGAAAGGATATTTTCAGGCAAGATCTTTGATGCGTAAATTAAAACCGGATATTGTATTCTCAAAAGGCGGTTTCGTCAGTGTTCCGGTAGTTCTGGCAGCAAAACATGCCAAAGTGCCGACGATCATCCATGAATCTGATATTACTCCGGGACTTGCCAACCGTATTGCGATTCCGGCAGCAAGCCGTGTATGCTGTAACTTCCCGGAAACAATCCCTCATCTGCCGGAAGGAAAAGCTGTATTGTCCGGTTCTCCGATCCGTGCAGAATTACTTCATGGAAGTAAGGAAGCAGCCTATACATATACTGGTCTTAATAATGAAAAACCTGTCATTCTTGTAGTTGGCGGAAGTTCTGGTTCAAAAATCATCAACGATACTGTTCGCAGTATTCTTCCTGAATTACTGAAAAATTATCAGGTGATTCATCTGTGCGGAAAAGGAAATCTGGATGCTTCCTTAAATAACACTACCGGATATGTACAATATGAATACGCAAACAAAGAGCTGGCAGATATGTTCGCTGTCTCTGAACTTGTGATCTCCCGTGCAGGCGCTAACTCTATCTGCGAACTGCTGGCATTACGCAAACCAAACATTCTGGTTCCGTTATCCAAAAATGCAAGCCGTGGTGATCAGATCCTGAATGCAAATTCCTTTGAAAAACAAGGGTTCAGCTATGTGATTGAAGAAGAAGCGTTGTCTGATAAAACATTGGCGGATGCGATTCATACCGTATGGGAGAAACGCAATGATTATATTCACGCAATGGAAAGCAGCGATCAGATGGATGCGGTTACAACCATCACAGACTTGATTGAAAAACTTCGGAAGCACTAAATATTCTGTAAAGCGGACATTCGCAATCCGCTTTCGCTGATCAGAATCAGACACCATGTCTCACATACGTTTGACTTAAATACTAATCAATCTGTTAATCTGCGCATGCAACATAACAAATTATTTTACCATCGTCTTATATGCATGCGTGACACGCGGTGCCGTCGTGTAAATGGAATAAAATAAGAACTAACTCCAACAAGAGGATAATTTTTCATATCCTCGTTGGAGTTAGTTCTTATTTGTTCCCTAAACGACAAACAAAAATTTTAGCCGCGTAATTCCGTTGCGATCTCCTCAATTTCTTCCGATGTAAATTCTGCATGATTCCATGTCAGTTTATCCTGATTACCGTCATTCAGATACCGCGGGATCAGATGCATATGGAAATGAAATACTGTCTGTCCTGCTACTTCCCCATTATTCTGTACAATGTTAAATCCATCACAATGTAAGATTTTTGTCATCTTTGTTGCCAGTTTTTTTGCCAGAACAAATACTGATGACGCATCCTCATCCGGTAATTCATAAATATTTGCCGCATGATTTTTCGGTAAGATCAATGCATGTCCTTTTGTGGCCGGACTTGCATCCAAAATAACTGTGAACCTGTCATCTTCATAAATAATATTGGTCGGAATATCCTTGTTTGCCAATTTACAAAAAATACAATTATCGTCCTTCATACTGAAACCTCCTGTTCTTTCTCAGTAGATTGTTTTGTTTCAGTATAAAAAAATTCCTCTAAAAATTCAAGTCGAATGTGCCAGTAGATTTCAAATGTAAAAGTAAATTTTTTATCCTCAGACATACCGGGGGAATACCCAAAACAGAATCTTATCATTCACTCATTACATGTATTGTGACCAGACATACTTTTACTTCTTTTCCAATATGTACTCCTCAGTTGCAAAAATCACCCTGTCTCCTTCCTGTATACGCATTGGTGTATTCATAGGAATCAAATGTCCGTTGAGGTACGTTCCATTGGTGGAATTAAAATCTGAAATCCATAAATGCGCTTCCTCATCCTGTATAATCTGTGCATGCATGCGACTGACCGTCTGTGCATATAATTTTCCTTCCACATCACTTCCATGCTTGCCAATACGATACGGGAACTGCTCCATCCGAAGATCCTCCTCCAATCCGTCTCCTTTATATTCCAACACCCAGACATTTTTCCGTTCTGCTGCTGAAAAACATACTGTTTCCTCCCAATTTTCTGAAGGTTTTCGTTCTGCAACCATAAAAGATTCCATTTCTTCCGCCCCCACGTCATAAGTGATAGATGGCTGATTCGGTATTTTCCGTTTTTCACGATGGAAAAAACGTCGCTTCCTTTTCAGTTGATTTACATCTCCCTTCACCAGATCAAGTACATCCTCAGACCGCCTCTGCTCTGACAGTTCCATATTTTCAGATGCTTTTGCATACATCATTGCATCCATACGTCGTTCTTCCGCCTCATCCTCCTTTTGTTTTTTCCCATAAAGACAATCATAATAATCCCGCAATGTAAGGTCATCCGTTTCACACCGTTCATACAGCCCATATGCCAGCCGAACCGCTGCAGCATCCGAATGATCCAGACGCTGCAAAAATTTTTCCAGAAGACCTTTAACGCCGCCCCTTTTCTCCGTTCCAAATCCGGGAATATAACAAAACTTTATCGACGTTTCTTTTCGATCCATAAATATCATTTCCGGATCATACACAATATCAATATCCTGTAACAGATACTCTTCCAATTCTGTTTTCATACCACAGATTTCTTCTGCTGCTTTTCGAACAAGTGCTCCGCCGGCAGTCTGCATGGTCAGTTTCTGTGCCAGAGACTGCATACCGGTCACATCATACCAATATTCTGTCTTTCCATCCGATATCATAATCTGCATGGAAAGTAAATGCTCCATTTTATTTCGTAATACCATCTGCAATTCATAAGGTTCAAATAAATATTCGGCATCTTTGATGATCATATAACTGTTGCTTGCCGTTCTCAGATATTCTGTTTTCATTCTGCCTCCGTTCTTTCTTTGATACTGTCTGTTATTATTTCTTTTATATTATTCTGATGTACACTTTTCCAGAACACCGCTGTTGTATCCAATTCCTGTTGCTGTTGAATTTGCTCAGCCTGTTTTTCAACCTGCACAAAACTTGAAATCATTGTATGTAGAAAAAACATTAATAGTAAGACTAACACTGGAAAAAGCAGTGATGCTTCCACGGTCAGGGAGCCCCTCTTAAACTGGTATTTTCGCAGAAGTAACAATACTTCGCTTCCCAGTACAAACGGTGCAAAAGCAATCCGTTCCTTTCGCGATCTTCGTTTCAACAAAAGCATTCCTGTGCCGTAAATCCCACAAATAATCACGGAACACAACAGCAGCTTCATATTATCTTCCACTCCCAGAAAAATACCACTGACAAAAAATATCCATGCATCTCCTGTACCAACCTGTTCTCTGCTGACATACGCTGTCAAAAGTAACACCAGACCTACTCCAACTCCTCCTGCCAGTTCCATCACAGAAAAAGGTCTACTGATCAGAAAGCAGATCAGCCCAATTCCTCCAAACAGCCAAAACCGTCTGACGGAAAGTAATTTCAATTGATCATCTTCCCGTGCACAACAATATAGAAAACATAGCAATAATAGTGTTCCAGTGATACCTTTCATCTCCTCTGTCATGATTATCCCTCCTTCTGGCACCGCATACACAGATGCCGATCTCCGACCTGTGATCTTAATACCCGGCAAACCGTACGTTTCAGTCCGGAACATGCAATATTCCCATGATATTCCGTACCATAATCTGTAATATACACATTCTGCGAAGATGTTCCTGCACAGCGGCAGGGATAATAAATGTTTCCATCTTCACTTCTGAGCGCGCTGATTGCTGCCCGGGGCACACTCCGAATCGATAATTTTAACGTTTTACATTCTGCCGAACTGTGATATGCTTTTCCATACGGTGTGATATACACATAAGTTCCATCCGCCTCTCCATCAGATGACACTGACGCTCCCGTCCACTTTTTGCATACCACCTGTTGTTTTACCGGAAGTTTTCCCCATTTTTCCCAGAACACCGGAAGCTTCACTTCATATGCCGCATACAGTTTGATAAAATCCCCGGAAAAATCACTTCCGATAAACGATATTTCGGACCGGTTTCTTCTATATAAATCTGATAAAAGTTCCCTCTGTCCCATATACTTCCAAAACAGATGGCGCGCCTGCAAATACCCTTCCGCCGTCCCTGGTTCTTCTGTATCTGTATAAGAAGCTGCCATACACCGTGCCGTGTGCTGCAACGCAGCAGATACCTGAAGCTGTACCCCAAGTAATAAAAACAAATGTAAAAATACCAGTATAAAAAACAGTAGCAACGGTGTAACAAGTGCCGCTTCCAGCGTAAGGCTTCCCGAAAGGCAGGCATATTGCAGTGCCTTTGTATTTTTTAAATTGCCAGTTTTGTTAATTGGAGAAGTTTGCAATTGCCTGGAGAACATAGAGAGAGATTTTATATTATTTGTTTTTCTTCGATACAAAAGCACTGTAATATACCCGCCCCCTTTACTCTTTTGATTCTGCATAACGTATTTCACTGTTTTCCCAAAAATGATAACTGCCAATATCATGATTTCCAAGCTGTACCAGATTCCAGAACAATGGTTGTGCCTCATATTCCACAGAACATTTTATTTTTCCCACCATTTGGTTCATGCATACACCAGTATTTTGCTCAATCAGATTGATGGAGCGCTGACTTATTTTTTCGTTTGACATCGTCCAAAGCAGCAATTGCAGGTAACCGCCATAACTTAACCCTTCTTGCTCTGTATTTTTTTCTGAAGTATTCAGCGTATCTCCAAGATGCTTTAAATCCGTATGCCATTGTACATCACTCTTTATCAGTGACACTTTTCCTCCATTTAGCAAAATCCGTACATCACTGATGGATTCCGCATATGCCCATGCCGCTAAAATAGCATGTTTCACGGGTTCTGCAAGCTCTGGATTGGCAAATGCCGAAGTAAGTGCGAGAGCAACGTCCATTGCTTCCTGACTTTTTGTCGGATTTGTCTCCAGATAAAGCAGATTGGCACCTTCTCTCATAAGCAGCAAACGGCTGACTACCGCTTTCAGATTTTCCTGATCCGCATTTTTTCCGCCAATCAGATATTCCATCTCATAATCCAATACCCGGTCTCCACTATCCTGCGTTGCATCAGAAAAATGTGCACGGCAGTAAAGACAAAACAACAATCGATCTGGTGCCAATTTCTTTTCTTCCTGTTGCCAATTTCCCTTTGCTGAATGCCTATGATTTACTCCTTCTGCTTGCTCCAGTTCCTTGTTTGACACATTTTGTTCTGGAAGCACCAATGCAAGCACACCATTCTTTTTGACAGCTTTCATCCATTCCAGTGGATTCTGCATATCAAAACGGTTTGCAGGTTCCACGTAACCATTTTCGTCTGTTTCCCCTGTACCAGTTTTTGTTTCTTTTATCTCCTGATCCCCTGAAAAAACAAATATCTGCTCTTGATCTCCGATTTCTTCTGACAACTTCTTGGTCTGTGCTGTTTTCCCGGATTGATTCATCTGCTCTAACGCCTGAAAAACCTCCTGTTCCTGCGCTTCTCCACGCTGCTCCAAATCAGCAGTTTTTGTTTCTGTCACTGTCTGTAATACTGTTTTCAACACATCCTCCGCAACATTATGCCGCATCCAGTTCACTGCCTGCTTATAATACCCAGCTCCATTGTCATCTGTTGCCAGTTGATACTGTTCAACCTCTACTTTGCTGCAATGTGCCTGCAGACAGAAAAAATTACGTCCCAACTGCTGACTTTCCCGATTTTTCTGTATCGCATCTTTCTGCAAATTGCAGACATCCGTAAATGTACCAGTATTTTCTCCTTCTGATTCCTCCCAGAACAGTAAATGATACTGCTCCCATAAATCTGGTTGATAAGAAGCGTACACCGCATCCTCTGCCTGCCCCGTAAGCAGATGTGTATTCGTTTTTAAGGCACTCACTCGTGCTGCTTCCAGAAACGCAAACAGCACAGACATGAGCCCCAGAAGTACCAATACATAGAAAATACTGACGCTTCCACTGCAAAATCTCTGTTTCATTAAAGAGATCCCGCTTTGTTGTTGATATTGGTAAATGCTTTATTTATCAGACTGGTCAGCTGCTTCTTAAAAATCACAACCAGTCCTACCAAAACGACTAAAATTAAGATAATTTCCACCACACCAATGCCTGACTCTTCATATAAAAAACGTTTTCCTTCTCTAATATATTCCTGTCCCATTTTCCCCTCCATACATAAATACTTTAAGCAATGATTGTTCCACTTAACAATTTGTGCATTTTTATTTCATTTCTGTTAAACTCGCACTGTTAATATAACCTGCTCATAATTTAAAGCGCTTCTAAAATTCTGTAATCAACCAACAGTTATAATGAAAAACTCTGCACTGCCGGAAATAACAACATTACCAGAATCAGTATAAATAGCAGCATCATCGGAAAAAGCAACTTCATGCCAGCTTCTTCCCCTGCTTTCTTTGCCTGATTCTTCCTAATCTCCCATGCTTCCCGTGCTTCTTCCTCTAACATTTCACATACGTCACGGGTGCCCTTTTCCAGATTTCTGTTTAAAATAGATATCAGCCGTCGATACGATGGTAACCCGATCCGGTGTGCGAACTGCTCATAGGCCTGTCTTTCCCCCATTCCTTTTCGTATATCCAGATACGTCCGATGCATTTCCTGCACATAAATGCGCTCCACATATCCTTTTTTCTTTTTCATCTTCTGATCCCTTTCAAGAATACGCTCCCAGGTTCTCCGCAGCGTAAGTCCGGCTCCCATCAATAGTGACAATTGTTCTACCATCTGTGGATATTCCCGGTTCAGACATGCTTCCCGACGCTTTTTTTGCCGCTTGATCTGATCCCTTTTCTGCCATTCCAGACAAACTACCGCCGCACCTCCAAGCAGCAGGAACAGATACCAGTCCGATGTTTCTTTTGTTTTCCAGTATATTTTCTGTCCTTCTGCCGTCTGTGGCAGTTGAAAAGTTTCCTTCGTACGGCTTTTGGCTTCCTGCTTTCCGGATTGCTTCTGTACCTGCTGTCTCAGCCACTGACTGCTCCCCTGCACGGGCGGCATTACCTGTAATGCCCGAATTTCCGTACGACTTGTATCTGTATAAGTAAACTCTGCCTGCAATGTTACGATCACACCATCTTCCCCAACCTGCTCATTTGCAACCGTTCCATCATCCTGTATCACAGTATAATCGCTGCTCTCATATACCGCCTGCACCAGCCCGCCGCAAAATGTATTTTCCAAAATCAGATTTTCAGTTATCTCATTTTCGGATTTGTTTTCTCCCAGAAATACCGCTTCCCATTCTTCCACCGCCTGCTCAAGCAGCTGTTGTACCTCTGAGTTTTCCCGCTCCACCGGGTGTACCTCAAGATCAATCTGTTGTGATTCCCCATCTGCCGTCTCATATGTAAATGTCCGACTTTCTGTCGGTTCCCCCTCTTCCTGACGCAAAACCGTTCCTTCCGGTTCGCCCCCGTAATTTTGTGAAATAAAAAGCATCACTGACAGCAGAGCAAACACTGCCCCTGCCAGAATACTGCTCCTGTGTTCTTTCCAAATCTTCCATTTTCGCATCTCCACCCCTTCTACACCGGAATCTGAACAATCTTCTCTGACCAGAAAAACACAGCCAGATATCCGCACAGGCAGGCACTCATTACCAGAACTCCTGCAAGATTTTTATACAGTGCCGCTGTATATTCCGGTGAACTCAGCGTAATAAAAAGCAAAATGACCGGTAACAAAATCATCATCATGCGCTGTTCTGCCCGCTTTGCAGCCACCGCGATTTCAATTTCCTGCAATACCTCTGCTTTTTCCTGCATCTTCGCAGTTGTTGTGCGTATAACTTCTGTCAGATTTCCCCCGCTTCTTTTCACATGCAGCAGGATCTCTGCAAAATGGTAAATATCTTCACTTCCACTGTTGCAGGCAAATTCATAAAAAACCTGTTCCAAAGGTTCGCTCATTTGTATTTTCCGATTCATATATGCAAATTCCCGCACAATGTCCTCGTCCTTCCCATACAGCCGCTGCATATCACCTTGTGCATAGCGCCATGCATATTCCAGTGAGTAACCGGCTCCAAGTGCTCCCGACACGGACTGCATTGCCGACTGAAACTGTCGCTGCACCCGTTTTGTCTGTTCCTGCTCCCGCCGTGTACGGCTACGGCATACACAGGCAATGACCACTGGCACGATCAGTACCAATGCCCATACCGAACGATAGAACAAAAATGCCGCTGCCATCCCTATACCAATCCCTTTTAAAGCATCAGATATTTTATCCGGAATATGCCAGTCCTTTTTCTTCCAGCTTCTGACGATTTTGCAAAGAACTTTCTTTTTTCCAGATGCCATGTACTTTTTCCCCCTTTACACCTGTCTCCTGAAATTGATACAGTGTATTCAGACAAATCTCACCATTTTTTATCCCACACACTTCACTGACCTGAAGTACCTTTCGTGTCCGGTCACGCATCCTTCCCAAATGGATCAAAATATCCAGTCCCGTTACAATCTGCCGCTGAATCACGGAAAAATCCACCTTTTCCCCCATTGCCATCATCGTTTCCAGACGTAACAGCATGTCCCGTGCACTGTTAGCATGACCGGTTGATAAAGAACCATCATGCCCGGTATTCATAGCCTTTATATGGACTCCCTATGTTCCCATCATGCAGAAATACAATA